>TARA_R110000737_G_scaffold5134_3_pt1 | contig 24368 bp, 16 predicted proteins | sample TARA_R110000737 | Tara Oceans TARA_R110000737 (sample SAMEA4398027) | marine metagenome | biome: Polar Biome; feature: [SRF] surface water layer (ENVO:00010504); material: water (ENVO:00002006), including particulate matter (ENVO:01000060) such as... | depth 5 m | reverse complement strand
ATTCATGCTGATGCGCTACTATTTGATGACAATAGCGATATATTCGCGCAAGTAAAACAGCAAATTCAAGCTAAAAAAATTGCTTGTATATTGATTGATGAAGCGCAATTTTTAACCAAAAATCAAGTCAAGCAATTAACTGACATCGTTGATGACTTAAAGATCCCAGTACTTGCTTATGGTATCCGTACTGATTTTCTAGGTGAAACCTTTGTCGGTAGTGCCGCACTGCTGGCCTGGGCCGATAAATTAGTCGAACTAAAAACCATTTGTCATTGCGGTAAAAAAGCTAATTTTGTTATGCGCTGTGATGAGCATGGCAATGCGGTTAAAGGTGGCGAGCAAATAGAAGTAGGCGGTAATGAACGTTATGAATCGCTATGTCGCAAGCACTTTAAAGCGCAAGTGTGGAGCTAAATCGCCGATAGCTATATTAGTTTAGCGATTGATAAAACTAAAAAAGGATGATTTTAATCATCCTTTTTTATGTCTATGCTATTTTCATATTTAGCATTGCGTATAGTGAAATACGCTTTTAATATTAAGCAGAAATCGTTTGGTAGATAACCGGTGGTTGCTCTACTTGCTGTTCATTAATCACTAACGAGGCAAGGTATTGCTCGCTCGCCTGTAATGCGGCGTGTTCATCACTAGCATGAACACGTGCCACTATATCGCCGCGGTTCACTAAGGTACCAATAGGCAATATTCTATCAAAGCCAACACTATGATCTATTTGCTGACCATTAGCGGTTCTACCGCCTTTTAAACCAACAACCGCCATACCAATATCACGTGTTTGCATGCCGACGATATAACCATGCCCTGGCGCGATAACATCTTTAATAACCTCACCACGTTGCATAGAGCGCCAAGGATCTTCCATAAAGTCACTTGCTCCGCCTAAGGCGTGGATCATTTTACCAAAGAGCTCTGCTGCTGCTCCCGAAGCCAAAACAGCATTAATTTTTTTCAAAGCCTCATCTTCATTTAACGCAACTTTTGCGCTGACGAGCATGGCTTTAGCCAGTGCCACTACCACCGCATGCAAGCGAGGTTCACGTAAGGTGCCATTTAAATACTTAACTGTTTCAGCCATTTCTAGGGCATTACCAGCAGTAGCACCTAAGACCTGATTCATATCGGTGATAATAGCCTGTGTCGGCACACCTGCACCATTGGCAACATTCACAATACTTTGCGCTAGCGCACGTGCATCATCAATATTTGACATCATAGCGCCATTACCAACTTTTACATCCATCACCAATGAATCTAGCCCTGCCGCTAATTTTTTCGACAAAATCGATGCCGTGATCAAAGGAATAGACTCAACCGTAGCCGTAATATCACGAATACCATAAAGGCGTTTATCTGCCGGCGCTAAATTATCGGTTTGGGAAATAATCGCCATACCCAAATCTTTTACGATGCGTTTAAATTCACCAATGCTAGGTTGCACGTTAAAACCGGCGATACTCTCTAATTTATCTGAAGTACCCCCTGTGTGGCCTAAACCACGACCTGAAATCATCGGCACATACGCGCCACATGCTGCCACAATGGCCGCCAACATAAAGCTAACTTTGTCACCAACGCCACCAGTTGAGTGTTTATCAACCACAGGGCCATCTAATTCGGGCCAAGACAAAACATCACCTGAATTTTTCATTGCCATGGTGAAGTCGATAATTTCACGCGTTTGCATACCTTTTTGGAAAATCGCCATCGCCATAGATCCGGCTTGAGCATCATTAAAATTTAATGTTACTAAACCATCAACAAAATTTTGAATTTGTTCTTGGGAGAGTGAACCACCATCACGTTTGGTGCGAATTATTTCTTGCGGTAATAACATTAATTTTTATTCCTTAATTTTCAAGTAAATCTTTTGGCATAAAAGCATCCGGCAATAAATCATTGACTGTCCATTGCTTTCTATCGTTGTTATGGTTAACGGCCATCACGAGTGCGTCAGGTGCTAAAAACTCAACAATTACCTGTCGACAGGCGCCACAAGGCGGCGTTAATTTTTCTTGCTTGGTGTAAACAACCAGTGCAGAAAAAGCTCGTTCGCCGCCAATCACGCCCTGTGCTAAACAATTGCGCTCTGCACAAACCGTTAAACCGTATGAGGCATTTTCAACATTACAGCCTTTAACTATTTTGCCGTTAGCTGTTAACGCAGCAGCACCGACATGAAAGTTACTATAAGGTGCATAGGCTTTTTCAAAGCCATCTTTCGCGGCATTAACCAGCGCTAAGATGGTTGTATCTTCAATATTTGACATTCTCAAACCCTTTAACTGACCAAATGGTCAACTTATTAACTATCCTAATAAATCACTGCTATAAAAGCAACTTAAAAATCAATAAATACTGCCATTAGAGCAGGTTCAAACACTTGCTTATGTTTAATCGTAAAAACTATTTAACCCTAACAAAAAACAGCAAAAAAAAAAGCCAACATCGCTGTTGGCTTTTTTAGCAAAATCTATGAAATATTAGAAGGTGTATTTAACACCAATTTTCATAGCCCAAGTAGATTCACGGTCTTTAAATCTAGCCGGTGATTCTCCTTCAGATATATTTGCACTTTCGTAGACATACTGTCCGTTATCATTAATGCTGTAATCAAGCAATTCTGTTGAAGATTGACCAAATGGTAATTGGTAAACACGTGCAGCACCTTCATCAAAAATAGCTAATGCGTTCTTAATGTCAATATAGAACAAGCCTTTATGCCCTTCTAAGAAACCTGGGATTTCTTGTTCAAAGCGTAAATCCATAGTGGTTGTCCAAGGAGCGGTATAATCATTCTTGCCAAGGTAACCACCTTCAGAATTAATACCTACTTTAGCTAGCTCTGCCATAATTTCGCTATAGCTCAAGCCATTATCAAAATCAACTGCGCCATCGCTATCACTTGTTGGAATATACGGTAAGTTAGCAGTAGAAAGATCTAAGTTTCCTGATAAACCATCGCGGTTGTTAAAACCTAACAAGTAGCTAAATGGACGACCTGATTTGCGTTCCCAGAACATGTGCATACCAGTGTTATAACCTTCAAACATTTCTGTATTGTATGAAAGGTTAAAGGTTAAACGGTGTTTAACTTGATATGCAGAAGTACCTACGCCTGGATTTTCAGCATCAACTGTTGGATTAAAGTTGTAGGCAGTATTTGACGAAGTACCTGTTGCATCAATACGGTTACGAATTGTTGAATGGGTGTATGAGAAGTTAGCTTTTAAGCCATTCTGCCAATTTTTTGCCAAACTTAAAGTTTCAATTAAAGTATGACCACCAGAAGTATTAGTTAATAATACATCACGAGCATCTCGGTCAGGATTTGCAAAAGTGTAAATTGGACGACCTTCAACCGTTAAGCCATTATTACCTTTTGAGGTATCCAATGAGCGTGAAAGATCTGACCAAGCCATATCTTTTTGAATGTCTTTATAAAGCACTTCACCACTGATACGCCAATCGTCTCCTAAACCTATGTCACTAAGGTCGGCAACATAATCTGCTGCTAAACTGTATTGCCACGTAGTCGGGATTTCAAAGTTTGGATCAATAGCATCAATATTAGAATTTGGTCCACCTAACTCAGATTGTGCAATTCTATCTTGCGCGTGCTGTGGAATACCACTTGGATCGGCATCTTGCAAGAAAGTATTCGCTGCAATGCTATCACCAAAACTGCGATATAAGGCAATTCTAGAACCGTCATTACTGAACGCATTTGAGATAAATACTTTTGGACGGCCACCACTAAATAAACCGGCACCACCTCGAATCGTCAAGTCATCTGTTGCGTTATAAGTAAAGCCCAAACGAGGTAACAATACGTCTAAACCATCAAGAGTTGAATTATTTGCAAACGCATAGCGGTCGTAAAAACTTTGATTAAAGTTTGGCGCATCATCATTTACCTCTACTTCATAACGTAAACCGTAAGTTACGTTAAGTGAATCATTTACATCCCAGCTATCTTCAAGATAAAAAGCATGATTTTCAAGGGCAAATTCAGCGGCTGCGTCATCACGATTTAAGCTCGGATTATTTTGGTATTCAAACCAATCCGCTTTACCCGCTTCAAAGTCGTCAATACTGTCGAAATACCAAGAGCCTAAGTTATGCTGCATAAAGAGGTTATAGACATCTACTTCTTCGTATTCCCAACCAAAAGAAATCGCATGTTCTTCGTATAAGTATTCACCGCTTACACGAACTTGAAAAGTTTCGTTGGTTAATACGTTGGCATGGCGACTGTCATCAGCGCCAAGCATAATTTCGCCGCCATTAACCGTATCGATTTTCACTTCACCGAAATTGTAACCACCTAAGGGTACTTGACCGTTAACAGACTCTTTTTTCGATACTTTAACTTCTGTTGAAAAATCTTCAGTCCAATAAGAGAACAATTGACCAACATAGGTATCAAATTCGTTAGAGCGATTGTACCAATGAGATGAAAGGTATAAATCATCAGATCTACCGCCACCTTGGTTACCGGCGCTGTTACTCGAACCATGAGAATAGGCAAATGAAGCACGATGATCGTCATTAATGTTCCAATCTAACTTCAATGAATATTTTTCATCTTCTAGTGGAATAGAAGCATCCCAGCTACCAGCTTCAAAACCATATTTATCTCTAGCGATGTTGACCACGCGATCAACTTCTGCTTGAGACACTTGGCTAACTTTGTTAGCGACATTTGAATCTGATGGGCCTTTATCTACGGCACTTGGTGATTCGAAAGTTTCGTATGACGCAAAGAAGAATAACTTATCTTTGATAATAGGGCCGCCAAATGTTGCGCCCCAAGTTTCTTCATCAAATTTTAAATCAATTTTATCGCCGTCATCAGTTTCTGGTGTACCAGCCCAAGCATCTTTCGCTTGTTCAATAAACATAGAACCATGAAAGTCGTTAGTACCTGATTTAGTTACTACGCTGACTTTACCACCAGAAAAACCACCTTCTTTAGCGGTGAATGGCGCAATTGCCACGCTGATTTGATCGATCGAATCAAAAGCAATTGGTGAGCGCTCTGTTGGGTAACCATTACCGGCTAAACCAAAATCATCGTTAAGGTTAACACCATCAACCGCTAAGCTATTATATTTAGGGTTACTACCGGCCAAAGATAAGGTATTGCCGTCATTACTAACAACAGCCATCGGGTTTTGACGAACAATGTCTTTTAAATCACGGTTAAATGCTGCTGATTTAGTCAAATCATCGCCACTAAACACACTTGATGAGCCTTTAGATGGATCAAAAAACGTTGAAGTACCAGTAACCGCAATACGCTCAATGTTAGTATCTTGTAATACTTCATTAAGTCTAAATACATCACCTAAAGTAATGTAAATACCTTCAATAGTTTTATCGGCATAGACATCTGAGTCAATAGTTACGGTATATGGACCACCAACACGCAAACCTTGAGCAGAAAAATTACCAGTTTCGTTAACCTTTAAAGTTTTACGAGTTCCTGACGGCTCGTGCACAATAGTAATGGTTGCATCAGTAACAACATTACCAGTAGCGGTTAAGATATTGCCGCGAATTGACGATGACGTATCATCAGCCATAGCTGATGTAGACAATCCAAGCGCTAGTACAACTGCGCCAGTAATGCGTGAGAGACGATGAGTTTTCATCATATTATTCCTTGGTATAGTTAAATTTTTGTTTTGTAAAATGTTAAATTTAGGTTTACTTAGTTAGTTTTTAATCTATTTATTATTTTTATAAGTATATTTTCGGTGGAATTAAAACAGAGTTTTCTTACATTTTCATTACAAAAATTTACACGCGAGTTATTAGTCATTGCTATTTTTTTATTAAATAAAACAACAAAACAAAACGTTCATAATAAAAGCGATAAATAACATAAACCTACATGGTTTTTTTAAACGGAAGCAAAAAACCCTTATAACATTAATATCACCAATATGAATTACATATAACAAATAATCATAAAAACAAACCATATGGTCAAGATAAAATAAAGTATGATTTTAGCTAAGTTAATAATGGCCTGTATTAAATTAGATAAATTAACCACAAGAACAAAGCGTTTAAAAATCGTTGAATAATTGCGTTTAATAAAATACAAAACTTATTAAAACAGTGCCTTGAGTAAAAATTTACATTAAACTAGGCCATTTTTAAACAATAAGCATTAATTTACTTGATGCAGACGCAATATTTAACGGCTAACATCAGATGAATTTTTTCATCTTGAAAAAGCCCTTTTTTATCGCAAAATAACTTCAATAAAATGTAACATTAAGCTAATAGACTAGCGTTAATTTAATAAAAAATATAAATAAAAGGTTATTCGCGTGAGCAACAATACCACCAATGAAAAGCAAGGAAGCATTCGAGCCCGAAGTGAGACCGTCATTTTAGCCGCAGCGCAAAAAGAATTCATCTTGCAAGGATATAAAGGCGCTACAGTGCAATCTATCGCTGATACCGCCGGTTTACCTAAAGCCAATGTCTTGTATTACTTTAAAAATAAAGAAAATATCTATCATGCGGTATTACAGTTAACCCTAGATACTTGGGATCAAGGTATCGGTGAACTTGATGCTAAAGACGGTCCCGTTGTTGCCATTGAAAAGTTTATTGCTGCAAAAGTAAAAATGTCATTTGAACATCCGCAAGCTTCAAAAATTTATGCCATGGAAATTATCCAAGGGGCATTACACTTAAAAGAGTTTGCTCGCACGTATTTACGCCAGTGGGTCAGAGAAAAAGCTAAAGTATTTCAGGTCTGGATCGATAGCGGTGAAATGCGCAGTGTCGATCCAGTAAAACTTATTTTCTTAATTTGGTCGTCAACACAACATTATGCCGATTTTGAGCAACAGGTATTAACCATTATGAACCGTGCGGATTACGAAGAAGATGACATTACCCAAGTAACTGAATTTTTAACTGATTTTATCTTACGCGGTTGTGGCTTAAAGTAGGGATTTTCATGAGCGTTTTATCAAAATTATTAGTAACTACGATTTTAATCTATTCAGGTGCTGCTATGTCACAAACAGCTAAATCTTTGCCGGCAAGCCTGCGCGTTGCTACTTTCAATGTCAGTATGGAAGCATTAAATTACTTACCAGCCGATCTCGGCAGAGCAGCTAAGCCGAGCGGTAATGAATTAGCTAACGCGCTAGCACAAGATCATCAACAAATTAAAAATATTGCCGAAATTATACAAAGAGTAAATCCTGATATTATTTTATTAAATGAATTCGATGGTAATGATGCTAGTCATAAATCGCTTAAGCACTTTTTGGCGCACTACCTAGCAAAAGCTCAACATGGCCAAACAGCGATTAATTACCCTTATTTTTATCAAGGGCCGGTAAATACTGGCGTTGCTACCGGTTATGATTTAAATAATGACCAAAAAGTAGGTCAGTTACCTAATGACGCTTATGGCTATGGGCTTTTTTCTGGCCATTTTGCTATGGCATTATTATCAAAGCACCCTATTGTCAAAGATAAAATCCGCACTTTTCAATTATTTAAATGGTCTGATATGCCTAATGCTTTGCAGCCGATAATACCTGAGACAAATACCCCATGGTATAGTGAAAAAGCATGGCGTGATTTTCGCTTATCCTCTAAGTCTCATTGGGATATACCGGTGAACGTCAATGGCAATGAATTGCACATTTTAGCCAGTCACCCTACCCCGCCAGTTTTTGATGGCACAGAAGATAGAAATGGCAAACGAAACTTTGATGAAATACGTTTTTGGAGTGATTACTTAACCCCGAGTGCAGCCAGTTATATTTATGATGACAATAATCAATATGGTGGCCTAGCTAATGATAAGGCCTTTGTTATTTTGGGTGACTTAAATGCCGATGCTATTGATGGCAATGCGATAAAAGCAGGTATTCAACCCTTAATTGAGCACCCACGTGTGGTCGATCCTAAGCCAAGAAGTGAAGGCGGTAAGTTACACAGAAAAGATAACCCAAACGCTCAGTATCATACAGCTTTTTGGGGGGTGAGAGCCGACTATGTTCTACCAGCTAAGGCTCAGCTAAATGTACTAGATTCAGGCATATTTTGGCCAACGCAAAATCAAGCAGAATTTAGTTTAGTCAAAGATCGTGCGGCATCATCTGATCACCGCATGGTATGGGTCGATGTGGTCTTTAAAGACCTAACAAAAAATAATGATTAGGTTATTTTTTGTTATTATATTATTAAGCGAATAAAGCGGAAATGAAAATGAAAATGAAAAAATTAGTACCAACGTTATTAGCCAGCTTACTGATCATCTCTTGTAGCCATTTACCGGCCGGTAAAAACATTGATAAGAGCCTGTTAGCCACAGATACCAATAAGCTGCCGAAGAATATTATTATGGTTATTGGAGACGGCATGGGTCCGGCCTATACCAGCGCTTATCGTTATTTTAACGACGACCCCAAGACACTAAAAATAGAAGAAACCGTTTTTGATCGTAATTTTGTCGGCACAAGTAGTACTTATCCCGCAGCAGAATCGGGCTATATTACCGACTCAGCCGCAAGTGCAACTGCATTGTCGACCGGCGTTAAAACCTATAACGGTTCTATAGGCCTAGATACCAACAGACAACCCATTGAAACGGTTTTAGAATATGCAAAAAAACACGGTAAAAAGACCGGTGTTGTAGCCACTTTGCAAATAAATCACGCCACACCGGCTTCATATTTAGCACATAATGTTCATCGCTATAACTATAATGCTATTGCCGATAGTTATATTGATGACGGTATCAAGGCTGATCTATATTTTGGTGGTGGATGGAAATACTTTATTCGTGAAGACAGAAACTTAGTTAATGAATTTATTGCATCAGGCTTTCATTATATTGATAAATATAATGGCCTAAGTTCGATACCAGCGAACAAACCCGTATTAGGTTTATTTGCTGAAACCGGACTGCCTTGGGCGCTTGACGATAGCAATAAATATCGCTTAACGATGATGACTAAAGCGGCAACAAAGCAGCTAGAAAACGATAATGGCTATTTCATGTTAATTGAAGGTAGTCAAATTGATTACGGCGGACATGCGCGCGATATTGCCGCAGCCATTACTGAAATGGATGACATGGCAAAAACGTTAGAATTTCTAGAAACCTATGTTAGAGAGAATCCAGATACTTTGGTAGTGATCACCGCCGATCATAGTACTGGCGGCTTAACAATCGGTAAAAAGACGGGTCGTTCAGACGATAATATCAATAGTAAATACCTTTGGAATCCTGAGATTTTACGCAGCATGACTATGTCGCCCCAAGCAATAGCAAAACAATTGACACAGCATACGCTATCTATTGCACAAATTTCAAAAATGTTATCGTTTAAAATTACTGAAATTGACCTTAATAACTTAGCCCAAGCTAAGCTTGAAGACCGCAACATCATTAAGCGCTTTAACGCATTATCAGCTGCGGCTAAAAAAGGTAAAAGGCAACCTAAAGCTTATCAATCTACACTCAATGTAATAACAAAGTTAATCGATGTTAAAACCAATACCGGCTGGGGATCAATTAGTGATTCAGGTACCCATACGGGTATTGATGTACCTGTATTTGCTTTTGGTAAAGGCAGTGAAATGTTTAATGGTTTTCAAGACAATACGGACATAGCAAAGAAAATCTTCACCTTGTTAGGAAAAAAATAGTAACGTCTATAACATAGTAAGCAAAACAAAAACGCCGAGTAAATGTGATTTACTCGGCGTTTTTATCTTTAATTTTTATGTAACTTAAATTAATTAGTCACTTGCGCAAGCGCCTGATTAAAGCGTGCAAAACCTTGTGCCAAGTCATCAATTAAGTCATCGACGTCCTCCAAACCAACATGTAATCGAATTAACGGAAATTGATATGGCCAAGTCGTGGCCGTGCGCATATTTTTCACGCTTGAAATGCCTAAAATAAGACTTTCAAAACCGCCCCACGAGTAACCCATTTTAAAATGCTCCAAATCATCTAAAAATGCCGTTAATGCCGCTTGATTACCTTTGTTTAAGACAAAAGAAAACAAGCCATTGGAACCACTAAAGTCGCGTTTAAAAACCTCATGCCCTGGGCAAGAAGGTAATGCGGGATGCAAAATTGTTTCTACTTCTGGGCGCGATGATAACCATTCAGCAATTTTAAGGGCGCTGGCTTGATGCTGTTGCAAACGCACACATAAGGTTCTTATGCCCCGCATTGCCAAGTATAAATCATCTGGCGATGTACATTGTCCCATAATATAGCTACTTTCACGCAATTGTGGCCAATGTTCTGCTGTCGCTGTCGCGGTACCTAACATCACGTCTGAATGGCCAACAATGTATTTGGTTGCCGCTTGTATTGAAACATCAACACCATAATCAAACGGCTGAAAGTTAAGCCCTGCTGACCAAGTGTTATCTAACATCACGATACACCCGTGGCGATGCGCCACTTCTGAAATAGCAGGAACGTCTTGTATCTCCATGGTAATTGAGCCCGGAGATTCTAGAAAAACAACACGCGTATTGGCTTTAATTAATGACTCAATGTCTTGACCAATTAACGGGTCATAGTAGCTAGTTTCAATGCCTAACTTGGCTAATATTTTATCGCAATAGTCTCGCGTTGGCTCATAGGCAGTATCTACCATTAAAATATGATCGCCAGTTTTAACAAAGGCTAAAATAGCATTGGTGATGGCAGCAGTTCCCGATGGGTAAATGGCACAACCTGCGCCGCCTTCTAATTCTGTCATCGCATCACTAAAAGCGAATGACGTTGAGGTACCACGACGGCCATAAAACAGCACCTGATTGGTTTTATTGGCTGTGGCGTGTTTCATTTCTTTAACAGAATTAAAAACCACGGTAGAGGCACGTTCAACCGGTGGATTTACCACGCCACGTGTCCATTGCTTTTTACGGCCGGCATTAATCAGTTTTGTTGCTTTTTTCATTGCTAGGTTCCATTACACGGTCAAAACATTATAGCTATCTAGCCATCTATACCATTTATAACGTGGATCAATTAAAGAAGCACGCTTTATTTTGTTATCAGCTAGTCGCGATCGGCATTAGCCGATAAAGTGACCGTTATTTTTCAGCAGATGCGATAAAAGCTAATATGGCTTTAGCAGTATATTTAGCGTTCAAATAGATTCATCTGGGTATTGGTAATTTCGTCAAAACTGGTATTAATAAACGGTAAAATAGCATCAGCAACCGCGAGTAACTGTCGGTCAATATAAAATTGATAATCTAACGCCGCACTCTGACAGCCTTTCGCTTGCGGGCCATTAATAGTCATTAGATACTCAATCCAGCCTTTATTTTGATACTTAAGTGGTTTGCCCTGTTGCTGATAAATTTCATCGGCTAACCTTGCTGCACGTACGTGAGGCGGCACATTTTTAACATAAAGCTCAAGCTTTCTGCGTAAACGTTTACGATAGTAGAGCAAGTCGTCATGTTTCCCGGCTAAGGTATCTGCGACCATAGCTTTAATGTAATCAGCAACCGGTTCATTATTAAAAATTTTCAAATATAAGGTCCGTTGAAATTGTTTCGCTAACTCAGTCCAATCGGTTCGAACACTCTCTAAACCTTTAAAAATCAATTGTTGTTCATCACCTTTTTGCACTAACCCTGCATAGCGCTTTTTTGTCCCAATCTCTTGGCCACGAATAGTGGGCATTAAAAATTTACTAAAGTGGGTTTCAAATTCTATTTCAAGCTCACTAGTAATATCGAATTGCTCTTGCAGTAATTTGTGCCATTTTTGGTTAATATAATCTTGCAAGGTTTTGCCAAGCGCCCGACTTTTTTCAGCGCTTTGCTCATCGCCGACATGGACAAATATAGAGTCAGTATCGCCATAAATAACTTGATAACCTTTTGCTTCTATCCATGCTTTGGTGGTTTTTAATATACTGTGGCTACGTTTAGTAATCGAACCAGATAAACGCGGATCAAAAAATCGACAGCCTGTTGAACCTAAAACACCATAAAATGAATTCATGATAATTTTGATTGCTTGCGATAAAGCCGCGTTGTTATCTTTTTTCGCGATATCACGCTCTTTCCAAAGCTCAGTGATAATACTGGGTAAAAAATGCTGCTCGCGCGAGAAATAAGCACCGTCAAAGCCCTCTATCGCTGTTTCTGGCGACTTTAAGCCTTCAATCAAGCCCATAGGGTCAATATTAAAACTACGGATAATACTGGGATATAGGCTTTTAAAATCCAAAACCAAAACATTTTGATAAAGCCCAGGGGTTGAGTCCATAACAAAGCCCCCCGGCGATTCAAAACCTTGGTCACCATCACCCATGTTGGGCGCAATATACCCGCTGCGGTGTAATTTCGGCAGATATAAATTAGTAAAAGCCGCTACTGAGCCACCAAAACGATCAATCGACAAGCCGGTTAACTGCGCTCTGAGCATGGCAAACTCTAATAATTGCGTATGTTTAAATATCAGTACAACTAAGCGACAATCTTCTAAGTTATATCTCGCCAGCGCGGTTTTATCATGATGAAAGTTATCGGTTATCTCCTGAAGTCGGTTGTCAACATCAGCAACTTTCTTACCGATACCTAACAGCGTATTGGCAACATTATCCAGTGAAAAACTCGGAAAATTGTACGTCGCGGTTTTCAGTAAATCGATACCGTCGAGTACCACGCGACCATTAATCTCAATAAATTGCTGCTCGCTGGCTTTATTTTTACGCCAATAAGGCGTTTTACCGTCTCGACCAATGGCAAATTTAATACCATGTAAATCATAGCGTTTTTGCAATAAGTCAAAATCAAAATTGATCACGTTCCAGCCGATAACAATATCGGGATCGTGCTCGGTAAACCAGTTCAGTAAACTCACCAGTAATTGTTGTTCATTGGCTTGCCAGACAATATCTATATCTGTTTCAGAGGCTTGCTCTCGCGCTATTTCTTGCGCGTTGGCAATCATTAATACTTGCTGGCAATGCTCACTGTATAACCCGATAGAGTACAACTCACCAGACATTGAACATTCAATATCAAGTGAGACCAGCGATAGTGCAATATCGGTTTGCTGCGCTTTATCGATGCGTTTACACTTAGCCTGTTCAAAGCGCTGGTAATGTTTAGTATCAGGCACGCCGAGATTAACTTGTTGGCCATCAAATGTGATATCCGCGGTAATAAAGCGCTCCATTAAAAAACGATCATCAGGGCGAATATCGTCTTCATAACACTTAACACCCTGCTGCTTTAGCGCCTCTCGTGCCTGATAAAACTCACGTAAGGTTAAAAAATACACCGCCGCAACTTCCGCTTGATTAAATGCTTTCAGCGCTACTGGCTTTATCTCGTGAACATTTATGTTTTGTTTAACTAACACGCGACTAACGTGGTTCACATCACTGACTTCAACAAAAAAAACGGCCCGTTCGTTGCCAATAATCAATTGCACCGGCCCTTGCGGCGTTTTCAGCCATAACGTAATTTCGATGTGATTATTGCGATCGCTAACGCTGCGCGTCAAAAGAAAGCCTCTTTTAGCATCTGGCGATTGTGCTAGTTCCGGAAATTGTTCTGGAGAAATTTGCATTAAGGGTTCTAATTGTTCACGACAAACTGTTAATATATACAGCAGTGTAAATCATCTATTGTCGATAGGAAACTACAGCCGCGATGTTAAGCGATAAAATTAAGCAAGTTATTAGAACGTCCTATAAAAGCATAGGTGAAAACCTGACTAACTTTAATCCGCGCAAGCAACAAACCTTTTTGATTGCTGAGATTGCCAAAACCTTGGCTGGTGAATACGATAAAGTACGTAAAATCATTACTATTGAAGCGGGCACAGGCACAGGTAAATCGTTGGCTTACGCACTGGGCTCTATCCCATTAGCATTAAGTCGTGACAAAAAAGTATGTATTGCCACCGCAACCGTGGCATTACAAGAACAACTGGTTGATAAAGATCTACCCTTTCTGAAAAAACACAGTGGTTTAGACTTTAACTTTACTTTAGCAAAAGGCAGGCAACGTTATGTTTGTCGACAAAAGCTCGCCCAAGCAGTGGCCAATGACGACAGTCCCCAGGCCGGTTTTACCTTTGCTGAAAAACCACAAGCGAGTGATATTCGCACGTTAAATAAGATGCACAAAGCCCTCAATGACAATAGTTGGCCGGGTGATATTGACGCTTGGCCTGAGTCGGTTAATCATCATATTTGGCAACAAATACAAGCTGACAAACACAGTTGCTTAAAGCATTTGTCAGAGCACAGTCATTGCCCCTTTCATAAAGCCAGAGAGAGCATGGAGGCGGCTGATGTCGTAGTGGTTAACCATAGTTTACTGCTTGCTGATTTAGAGCTCGGTGGTGGTAGAATATTATCAGCTCCCGAAGATACTTTTTACATTATTGACGAAGCACATCACCTACCAAAAGTAACGCGTGACCATTCCAGCGCTAACCTGACCGTCAGGGGAGCCATTGACTGGCTTGGTAAGTTGCAAGAAACCGGCGATAAAATAGCAAAACTGGTAAAATCAAATAGCGCGATATCACCGTCAATAAAATTAGCCGACGATTGCCAAGATATTTTAGTTGATATGCAAAAGGTACTGAGTTTTATCGATAATAATCGCAGTGTTTATTTCCATCAAGTGGCGAGCAATAGCCCACTTAAACAAAGCCAAAACCAAGCGCTACAATTTCGTTTTGAGAACGGTATGATTCCAAAATCATTAAAGCATTGGGCGGAAGATTTAACCGAGAGTTCAAAAAAATGTTTAGCGCATTTAAACAAGCTTTATAACTTGCTAATGGAATCGGTAAAAGATGGCGATACCCAAATGTATTTAGCCGAACCTTTACTAGCCGAATCAGGTTTTATGCTCCAACGCTTGGAGAACTTTAACGCTTTATGGCAGATGTACGCTAAGACCGATAGCGAAAAAGGCGCACCTATGGCCCGTTGGTTGGAGCAAATTGAAGGCAAGCGTAGTGACTACCTGATCAGCGGCTCACCTATCGAAGTGGGTTTTACCTTAGAAAATATGCTTTGGTCTAAATGTGAAGGCGCGGTGTTGTGCTCGGCTACTATTTTAGCGCTAAACTCGTTCGATCATTTTCGCCGACAAGCGGGCTTAAGAACCGATGACGGCAGTCAATATCAAAAAGTCGACTCGCCCTTTGATTATCAAAACAACGCGCAACTGATAGTGCCTAAAATGCAGTATGAGCCAAGTGCAGAGCAGTTCACGGATGAACTTATTGCCAAACTGCCAGAGCAAATTAAACGCGGTAAAGCGACGTTAGTGTTATTTTCATCGTATTGGCAAATGGATAAAGTGGTTACTGCGCTGCGAGAAAAAACCCAACTTAGTATTTTGGTGCAAGGCGAGCAGTCTCGGCAAAAAATCATTGAAACGCATAAAGCGCTCTGTGACAAACAGCAAGAGAGTATTATTTTTGGCACACAAAGTTTTTCTGAAGGTTTGGATTTGCCTGGTGACTATCTCACCAACGTTATTATCACCAAATTACCTTTTTCAGTGCCATCATCACCGGTAGAAGAAGCACAAGCGGAATATATCACCGCTAAAGGCGGTAATCCGTTTATGTCTATTTCCGTCCCTGAAACCTCAAAAAAATTGATCCAAGCGACCGGAAGATTACTCAGAAATGAAAAAGATTACGGGGTCATTGTGCTAATGGATCGACGTGTGGTTAATAAGCGTTACGGCAAAGACTTGCTAAACTCTTTGCCGCCATTTAAGCGCCTAATTGAATAATTAATAGTTGAATAGTGACTTTTTGCTGTTTTCGCTACAGGGCAAGCCTAAAGGTTCTTTTATGTCTAGTAGCTCAAACTTCACTGACGTGTTTATCTATCAAGACTTAACTAAATTTATCTGGCGGCAACAAATTTCAAGTTGCCGTTACTAAATACAATGCTTAATGTAAGGTCTGGGCTAGTTGGAGACATTATAAATCAACTGTGCTGAGCACTAAGGTCAATAAATTTACCATAATTCAAATAAATTTTTATAAGCCAGACTCGCCAATTAACTCTCTTGCTAACCATGAATTATAAAGTGACCAAGCAATAACCCACATAACCAAAGCGATAAGCACATCGATAATACGTTTTACTTTCGGTTGTCCTAAGTATGATGATAATTTAACGGCGCTAGTCGCTAAAAACGAAAACCACACAACAGATCCAAGGACAGCGCCAACAAGAAAAAATATTTTAGCATTACCGGTATATTGACCGCCGACACTACCAATCACCATTACCGTGTCAATGTAAGCATGTGGATTTAAAAAAGTTACCGCTAAGCTCGTGGCTAATACTAATTTCACTGACTTTTTACTGGTTACAGAATCATCTTGATTTACCGTTTGGTTCAATGCTGATTTCATTGATAAGCCACCATACCCGGCTAGAAAAACAATACCTGTCCATGTTAGTAAGGTAAATAGCGTATCGCTACTCGACAAAATAACACTGCCACCCAACACGCCAATAGAAATTAAAATCGCGTCGTATAGCATAAACAATGCTGCCGTCGTTTTATGATGGTTTTTACGAATCCCTTGAGTAAGCAACATAGAATTTTGCGTGCCAATGGGCGCAATCATGCTTAGGGTTAGGGTGAAGCCTTTAGCTAATATTAATAAACTCATGGTGTTGCTCTCTTAAATAAGTGGTACGGGGAAATAAGTACAAACAAATTATTAGTAACGATTAAATAAAAAGTGACTTGGTAAATAACAGTGGTAAGTTTGCGGTAAACTTTGCTATAAATAAAATTAATAATATTTAACTATCATTAGCAAATCTTATAAAGCGTCAACAAAAAAGGATCCGATAGTATGGCTAATTTTGATTACAAATTACTTTCAGCATTGACAGAGGTTATTGAATTACAAAGTTTTGAGTTAGCCGCGAATAAGTTGTTTATTTCCCAATCGGCTATATCTCAGCGAATTAAGAGTTTAGAAGAGTATATTGGCCAACCCGTGCTTATTCGTAGTCAGCCGATAGAGTTAACCACTGCAGGTGAGCAATTAGTGAGTCACTTTAAAAAAGTAAAGCAGCTTGAAAATGAATTAGCACCGGTATTGTCACCCGATAAACCGCTAAAGCCAGTGAAAGTTTCTTTAGCGGTTAATGCGGACAGTATTGCTACATGGTTTATACAAGCGATCACGCCAGTCCTGCAGAGTCACCTTGTAGAATTAAATTTAATGATTGAGCATGAAGAACGAACGCTAGATAAGTTACGAACAGGAGAAGCTATTGGTGCAGTCAGTGTTATAGAAAAACCGCTGAAAGGTTATCGTTCTTTTCGCTTAGGTAAAATGGAGTACTGTCTTGTGGCGAATAAAGCTTTTAAAAACCGGTATTTTAAAGATGGAGTAAATAGAGAGTCACTAAAAATGGCGCCGGCCATTAGTTATGATCACAAGGATGATATGCATGTGCGCTTTATTGCTCAACGTTTTGATTTAGCCGCAAGTGAATATTATTGTCATAGCGTTCGCTCATCTGAGGCGTTTGTAGCGTTAGCAAAACAAGGGGTTGCTTATTGCCTATTACCTAAGTTGCAAATTGCTCATGAATTGGCCAGTGGTGAGCTAATAAATATATCACCTGAGAATGAACTCATTGAAACACTGTATTGGCATAGTTGGGTTTTGGTTAAGGGCATCAATAAAACGATATCACAACAAATTGTCAAGGTTGGTCAGGAAAAATTAGCCTGTTAACGTGCATAAATTGATGGGATCAGTGACTTTGATTGCTCAAAAATTCAATCGCAGCTTTTGCCACTTTTAAGTCATTAGCCGTCAATGGCAGTAATGGTGGTTTTTGTGACTCTCAAGTTTAACGTAAAGCCATAAATTCAACGTGTCAGGCGAATTTTAGCCACGACAATTTATAGCTGCTGCCCGAGTTCTAATGGTGTACTTTAGCGATGCTGATCAATAAGAATGGCATTGCCATCAGGGTCGACAAAAGAAAAACTGCCTGGACCTTGTTCACCCTCTACATTTTTATCAGTAATTTCAATTCCATGCTGCTCAAATTTTGCCATTAACTCTCTCACGTCGGTAAAGTCTTCAAGTCCGTTAGCACTTTGATCCCAGCCGGGATTAAAGGTCAGCAAATTGCCTTCAAACATGCCTTGAAATAGACCTATGTTAGTCTGACCATTTTGCATAATTAAATACTGATGCGAGAGTTCGCCAGCAAAAACCTTAAAACCGAGTTTTTGATAGAAGTCTCGAGAGGCTTGTAGATCTTTTACGGCCAAACTAATTGAAAAACATCCTAGTTTCATGGTTTTCTCCTTAGAAATAAATATGCCCTCAACGAGTCAATTTGCTAGCTTTGGTTAAAAAAGTGTTTTGCTATAAAACCGATTTTTCGACAAAGGAATTCATGTGAATTATTTGCTATTTAGTGACTAACCATATGGCATGCAGCACGCCAGGAATAAAGAACAATAAGCACAAAATAATATTGATCAATAAATCTTTACCAACACCAAATTTCAAGAACACGGCGACCGGTGGTAATAATATGGCGAGTATAATAAGTACTAATTTGTTCATACGTATTGCCTATTTAAATTGATATTGCTATGAAAAAAAACGTGAAATAAATAACAAATGATTTATCCCCCTGTTAATTATTAGCACAAGCAATATTATTTGCCGAATTAACGGCAAAATAAGTGCTAACTTGATTTTTTAAAAAGCAGAGTCTGGTTGTTGTAGAAAGGCCACCTCCTCTGCGCTAGATTTGCGCCCTAATATGGCATTTCGATGCGGATATCGAGCAAATTTTTTGATAATATCTTGGTGCTTTATTTCAAATGCTAGGTTTGAGGCATTACCAAGCTTTTCATATAACATGATAGCTTGGCTATGTATCAACAGTGATTCGCTATGCATATAAGGTAGATAAAAAAAGCTCCTTTGATTTTCAGCAAGCTTCATATCTAAACCTAACGCTATAGCTTCTTGTGCTAGCACTAACGCCAGTGGATCAGACGCAAATGCTTGAGGGCTTTCGCGGTAAATATTACGAGAAAACTGATCGAGTATAATGATCTCCGCCAAGCGCCCTTGCGCCGTATCGCGCCAGCCAAAAAGTTCCCCTTTATTAGCCGCTCGATGTAAGTTCAAAAAACGACTTTTAATTTCTTGATCAAAAACTAAATCTTTAAGCCACCATTGTTCTGCAGAAATTTCCTTAAACCAAAAATGTAATATCGCGTTTGGATTGCTATTTGTCATCTATTTCACTTATTACCTTGCCAGGTTCCATAACTGAGTCAATTAAAATTAGTCTACTAAGTCAATTATTACCACAAAAAAACCAAGGCGCGAGGCCTTGGTTGAGACTTTTTTTAGATAGTTTTTATTCAAAGTTTGCTAACTTTTTCTTTTACACCTCCTTTAGTTGGCTTTAGCCAGGTTGATAATTTTCTCGTCGAGCAAATTTTCTTTACTCAAGGTTAAAAGTTTTTTGCCGTTTGAGAGTTTTCCTGACGGCTTGTATCCTTCGCCAGTGCGGTATTTTTTAGCTTGATAACTACCCGTCGATCGTAAAAGCTAACTTCTTTATTTACCGAGGCGACCACAGGTTGCTGCTCACCAAAGGCAAATAAACTAATGCGATCAGCAGCCACACCTTGGTCAATCAGAGCATTTTTAACGGCATTGATGCGGGCTAATGAAAGTGCTTGGTTTAACTCATCACTGCCTTGTTTGTCGGTATAGCCTGAAAGATCTAAGCTTAAATTAGGTGATTGCTGAACAATACGCGCTAAACTTGCTATTTGCTCTTGATAGTGTGCTTTGATTTCACTTGAGCCCGTTGAGAATTGTAGGCTCATTAATAAATTTTGCGCTTGTAATTGACTCGCCGTTTGATAGTTGTGCTCTAAGGCTAATAATTCAGACTGATAACGCTGCTCAGCTTGTTCAACTTTTGTATGATAGTGTTCTAAAGCCAATTCATTGTGCTGTTTCTCTTGGGTATAGGCGATTGACAAGTGTTCAATTTCATCCGTCGCATTAATATTTTTTACAATCATGTTACCGGCAATACCAGTAATTAAGGCACCAACAGGCCCACCTAAAATCGCGCCGATAAGCATGCCGGTGCCAAAGCCAATTTCTTCTTGCAATTGCGCAGAGTTTTGCTGTTCAGTTTTATCTTGCGCCATTTTTTCATATGAGTTCGCAAATACTGGGCTTACCGTTAAGAGCGAGATTAACGCGACATTGATTAATGTTGTTGCGGTACCTGATTTTGCGATACGGGTGTTATTTTCTGGGGTTGATTGCGTTGTCATAGTAATGTCTCTCATTAATGTTGTGATTTATAAATACCGGCTAACGAATGACTTAATTAGCCGGTTTGTTTTGATGACGCTATTAAACCGCAAAAAAAAGCCCATTAAAGGCTGTAAATATGGCAATTCACTGAGCAAATGTGGCAACATTATGGCAATTGCAACAATTAGCAGCATCAATGGCGTTTATTCGATATTATTTGCCCCAGATTTTCATAGAAATAGCCGATTAATAAATGAATCAAATGGCTATACCGATAACTAAATAAAAGGATAAGCAATAACCATGTCGAAACGGATCGCTATTGTCGAAGATGATGCCGCCATCAGAGAAAACTATGCTGATGTGCTCCGTATGCAAGGATACCAAGTGCAAACTTACGCGAATAAGGCAACGGCGATGCAAGCGTTTAACCTCCGCCTGCCTAATTTAGCCATTTTAGATATTGGCCTAGAGCACGAATATGATGCCGGCTTTGAGTTATGCCAATGGTTGCGCGCCATATCGACAACCTTGCCCATTATTTTTTTAACCGCACGCGATAGTGATGTCGATACCGTATCTGGTCTGCGCATTGGCGCTGACGACTACCTCACTAAAGACATTAGTTTACCGCACTTATCAGCACGTATTGCCGCCCTGTTTCGTCGTCAAGACGCGCTAGGTAAGCCACAGCAAGCTGATCATATGTTAACTATTGGCCCGTTAACCGTCGATAGTCAACGCATGAGCATTCAATGGCAAAGTCAGCAGGTAGAATTAACCATTACTGAATTTTGGATGCTATATGCTTTAGCAAAACATCCGGGTCATGTTAAAAACCGCAGTCAGTTAATGCAAGATTCAAAAATATACGTTGATGACTCAACAATAACCTCGCATATCAAGCGTATTCGTAAAAAGTTCAGCCATATTGATAGTGACTTTAATTGTATTGAAACAGTTTATGGCATGGGCTATCGCTGGAACCAAAGCTCTGCAGAAAGCTCAGGTAATTAAGCGCAAATGACAATGAAATGGCGTTTTGGCTTAAGAAGTAAGCTGCTGTTATTATCGAGCTTCCTATTTACCATTCCTTGGTTTGGTTATCAGTATGTTTGGGAAATGGAAAAATACCTACGATATGGTCAAGAGCAAACCATTATAGGCACCGCAAGAGCATTGGCCACGGCGATGCATGAGCGTGCGAATCTGTTTAATAATCAAGCGAGTTTTTTACCCAGTGTTGAAAAAGGCAAAGATTTATATAGCTACGGTTTATCAGCACCTATTCAACTCGATGGTTTAAATCAAGATTGGCCCGACTTTGCTAATAAAGCGCATTTTTATCAGCAAAACAATCAACTTTACCGGCAACTATCCCCCGAGCAATTATCGATAAACTTTACTGCTGCGGTCGGTACTTTTGGTAAATATTTATATTTATATTTTGCGGTGATTGACGATAAGGTTATTTATCGCAACCCCAATGCCCGTAGCATTACCAATAATGATCATTTAGAGCTGGCCTTTATTAACCCACAAGGCGTTTTTAGTCGCTTTATTATCAGTAATAAAACCACAGGTTGGATAGACGCCTACCGTATTACCGATATTAAAGATGATATTCCTCAACCTGCGAGGCAAATTCAAGGCCATTGGCGTGATACCTCGCAAGGTTATAATGTTGAAGTGCGTGTACCGTTAAATGAATTTAACGACAATATTGCCTTTGCCGTGCACGATGTAGATAGCCCATTAGGCGAAATTCAAGCCTCACTTGGCTCAGCAGATCCCAGCTCTGGCGAAACCTTAGGCACTATTTTAGTGCCCTCTCCAGAGATAGAACGTATCGTTAAAGGCATGAGTTATACCAACTCTAGCATTTGGGTGGTTGACCAACATCACCGAGTGTTAGCCACCACGGGTAATATCAAAAAAGCCAGCGGCGTTTGGAATAAGCGCGTCAATCTAAACAATGAACGTGATGATAAAAACCCAGAAAATTTTCTGCTAGCGACATGGCATACCTTTGAAAGCAATACACTCAAGCCCTTATATGAAAAAATACTGACTCAGCCACCCAGTAATTTTATTGATCAACTTTATGACTCAGAAAACCTGACCGGTAAACATATCGAAAGTGCCTTAGCGGGTGAGCCAATGTCGCAATGGCGATTGAGCACAGATCAACAAGCGGTGGTGTTATCAGCCGCCTACCCAATATTTATTGATGAACAAGTCAAAGGCGCGGTTATCGTCGAAGAAACCACCAATGGTATCCGCACCTTAAGAAACCAAGCGCTAGAAAAACTTTTCAGTTCTATTTTAGCTATCATGTTATTAGGCGCGTTGGCATTTTTCTTGTTTGCTTCGCGTATTTCAAACCGCATCAGAACCTTGAGTAATCAAGCCGAAATGGCCATAGATGAGCATGGTCGAATCAGTGGCAATGTTGACACCTCAAATACCAATGACGAAATTGGTGATTTATCACGGAGTTTCTCCACCGCGGTTAATCGCCTTGGGCAATATAATCATTATTTAGAAAATATGTCGTCACGTTTATCGCACGAATTACGTACGCCAATTGCTGTGGTTAGAACATCACTTGAAACCTTAGCCATGCAACAACAAAAGAGTCATCTGACACAAGTAGATAATGACGATAACATAAAGTATTCAAGCGTTGAAAATCCTTATTTGGTTCGAGCACAACATGGCATTGAACGCTTAAGTTTAATTTTAACCAATATGAATGAAGCGACCCGAATAGAAGAAATGTTACAAAATACTGATAAGAATTTGTTCGATTTAGGTCAAGTGTTTAATGGCTGCATGCAAGGTTATCGCTTGATCTATCCGAAGATTAATTTTGTCTTTAGCGATATGCCGCCAAGCATTTATCAAGTATTGGGTTCACCCGAGCACATAGCACAATTATTAGATAAAGTTATTGCCAATGCAGTAGAGTTTTCTGATGACCATAGCGTTACGGTTAGCGTCGCAAACAATAGTAATCACCATGTCACATTGACCATTAGCAACAACGGTGAGTTATTGCCTGAGCAAATGAGTGAACAACTGTTTGATTCTATGGTTTCCATCAGACAAAAACATAATAATGAACAGCCTCATTTAGGTTTAGGCTTGTATATTGCTCGTTTGATCTGTCAATTTCATCATGGCGTAATAACCGCAGAAAATAAGAAAAACCAACAAGGTGTCGAGCTTATTATCACGCTACCATTAACAAAATAACTTGTCGGCTATAACGCGGGGCGAGTCAGCAGATTTACCCCACACAATGTAACTGCCCTGCTATCAAATTAGCTATTATTCAATACCAATGTATTTGTGCACTTGTACCGATAAACGCCAGTTGTTTTCAATACAAGTAGCAATAGCAAGCTCGGTGGCACGTTGTTTTTGGCTAATGGGTTGTAAATAAATTTGCTTATCTGCTACTTGATGCTCGGCCAACAATGCTTTTAGGTCGTCAATATGTTGCTCAGTGGCCACCGGATGTTTAATTTCATTAGCACGCTGCATAGCACTGGCTAAAATTTTGTAACCACCACGCATGTTCACTTTTGGTGACACCGTTACCCAACATTGTTCAGAGACTCTAATTTCAAAAGTACCTGAGGTTTCAACCTGACAACTGTAACCTTGGGCCTCAAAATACAAACACAATTCGGTTAAGTCCACCATACAAGGTTCACCACCAGTAATAACAATATGTTTAGCTTTATAGCCTTGTTGATTAAATACCGCATCAATATCTTGCAAGCTTAAATTTGACCATTGTTCGGTCTCTTCTGACTTACTTAACAATTGCTTACTGTTAATTTCTAATTCAGGATGAATATCCCAAGTGTGCTTAGTATCACACCAAGAACAACCGACTGGACAGCCCTGTAAGCGAAGAAATATTGACGGTTGGCCGGTAAAGGAACCTTCGCCTTGT
>TARA_R110000737_G_scaffold109405_1_pt1 | contig 24518 bp, 36 predicted proteins | sample TARA_R110000737 | Tara Oceans TARA_R110000737 (sample SAMEA4398027) | marine metagenome | biome: Polar Biome; feature: [SRF] surface water layer (ENVO:00010504); material: water (ENVO:00002006), including particulate matter (ENVO:01000060) such as... | depth 5 m | reverse complement strand
CTAAGTTTATCTTTTGGAATTGTTTTAATTATTTTTGCGTATTGTGTTTGGTAAGCGGCTTTTCGCGCACGCTTTTTCAATACATCACCACTTGCAAAACGTCTTGCCGCGCGCTTACGACCCAAGGCCATTTTGGCTTTGTTACGTTTTGCACTGCGTCCCATTTTGAGACGGGTTGACATTGAAATTTCTTCATCCGTAGACAAAGATTCAATTGATTCACCAATGTGTTTACGCTTATGCGCTCTGTAATTAGTGAGTTCGTCTTCACCTGGTCGGTGTTCGACGGTTATAAAATGCTTAAAGCTAAGTGTTTCTATCATCAGTTCTTTCCCGGTTTATCCCATCCCTTTAATATATCGGGTGAAAAGTTGTTGTATGAAAATTCCATACGATCAACAATTTTCACTGCGTCACCACCAAGTTTGTCAATTGCAACATAACCTTCTGGTCCAGTCGTCCGGTAACCCGTCCGAGTCTTAACAAAAGTATCTATGTTTGATAATTTATTAAGTATATTTATAAGTTTTAACTTTGCCAAAACAATCATTTTTTGCAATTCAAACATTAATTTTAAACTATTTTGATTTTTGGCACTAAAAAACGCCAACAAAGCATCTAATTTGCTTTGCTGAGCGGATTTACCTTTATCAGTTTTGCGCTTGTCTATTTCTTTTTGGTATTTGTTTTCGATCCATTTAATAAGGCCGGAAACATGTCGTCCGATATTTCCAATGACTTCACCTTTTCGGACAAAGGTGTTGTTGTAAGTTTCAATGTGCTGGGCCAGGATCTGGTTTGATTCCAGCTCTCGCAATGTGGATCCATTGATTTTGTTGAAGATTTTCCCAGCAGCCGTAAGATATTCATTAACTTCATTAGTCTCTTCTTTCGTCATAGTCATTTTAGTTAAGTCACGTAACATTGCGTCTTGTGACCACACATCTTTTGATTGTTTCAATTTTGTTACATCAACACCGAATGTTGCCTTCATTCCTTCGAAGGTTGATCCTTTATATGAGGTATGCCAGACAATCCCCAGTTTCGCAGATTGGATAGCTTTCGCAGCTGGCGTGCCCGAGGGGACAGCGTACATAATAGTATTTGGATGAAACGTGAGATACGATTCACCTTTAATCTTTTTAGTTTTGAGGTCACCTGGACCATATAGAAAATCACCTTGTATTACATCTTTAATGCCAAGCGCCGGAAGATATTGCAATGCTTGCTTTAGTTTAGTAGCTAGATCACCGCTTGTATCAGCATCAACATCTGCATCGGTTTTATATACTTTTGGGTTCTTGTTGAAGATCCCCTTTTTGGCAACGAAAAACTTACCATCGGATGGGTCAATACCCGCGAAGATGGCAGGAGCGCCATCCCATTTAACCGAAACGTTTCCGGCGTGTTCACCCTTTAGCATATTTCGCAACTCACGCAGAGCAGTGATAGCCTGTCGTGCACCGTTCACTCCACCGTAGATAACTTTATCCTCAATGTGAGTCATGTGCATATTTTTTTGTTCAGAGAGTGTTTGCTTAAACGTTAACATGCTTAGTATTCCTTAATTTTCTTTTCAATAGCAGTCATAATCTTATTATGAGTTTTACTCAAATATCTATCTGCTCTCAGACGTTTTAATGCCAATCTTGTTTGGTCAGCATATCTCTTTTGGAAATCAGCGGGTCTCGTATCAATATCTTGTACGTTAGCAAGACGATCTGCAAGCTTTACCACCAATGCCCAACTGGACATCTTGGCCATTTTGTTGGCAATATATTCACCCTTGCCAATTGCATCAGACGCTTCTTTATCTGTGGTCAATGCCTGGACCATATCTGCCACCAAAGCTCCAAACTGTTTAACCAGATCAGCATAGGTCGTATCGGTATCTTCGAGTGTGTCGTGTAGGTACGCCGCTTGGATCATTGCAGTAAGATTATTTGATTTTTTAAACTTCTGTACGAACCGAGCAACCTCTTTAGGATGGTCGATGTATTCTCCACCACTTTTCCTAGATTGTCCCTTATGCGCTTTTGTCGCGACTCTTAAAGCTTTGAGCGCGCTCTCATTCAGCGCATCTTCAGCCATGTATTTTTTAAAACTGTGCATGCTTAAATCCGTTTTGTTGTAGTTGAAATTTTGGCCAGTGGGAAAACACCAACTCTTGCGTTCACGATTGTCTCGCCAGCGGCTCTTGCGTCACCACGTCTGCCCTGATACCTTGCAAACAACACCGCTTCAAATTGGCCTGTTGGGATGTGTCCGTTCGTCCCACTTTCAACCGCTTTAATAGTATATGGTCCCTTACCGGAACCCACTAAACTCATATTGCCTAGGTGGAATTCATCAACATTGCTTTCACTCGCATCCCCACCATAAAGTGGTCCGTACTTCATCATAGCCACAAGGTTTTTATCTTTAATACTGCGATAAAAGCTATCACCTGAAACAAGCCCATCCGGCTTTAATTGATTAACAGCTTGCATAAATGCTTTAATTTCTTCGTGGTTTTCATACTTAGATGGCAACGCTTGCTTTGATACACCACCATATTGTTGATAATGTTTTGCAGTTGAACCAGCCTTATGTGATATGAAGGCAACAGGTTTCAGCTTCGAATCAAGAATAGAAAAATCTGATTTAGGCTCTCCGCCTTTATACTTCCCGCTTGTTTGAACCATTGTTGTACATTGGACAAGTCGTCCATTAATTTTAAGCGTAATAAACGGAACTTTTTCTTTTTTCAATACAGCGTTCAACTTATCATTGAAATAATTCATTGCTGCAACTTCAGCGTTTGTACCCGATCCTTGTCCACGACCACCAAAGTCGCCAGTTTTAAGAAAGTCTTTTGGTATAGTGAAACCTTGTACTTTCATTGACGAACCTTTGGCTGGAAATTTACCACCCTCGCCTGCGGACATAAACATCAACACATCATCATAATGTTTTTTGTTAATAATAACATCACCCTTTGTTGCCGTTACAAAGGGTATTCCGTTTTTAATTTTGTTGAGGAATGTTAATACTCGATTTTCATCTTTTAACAAATCCGTGATTTTCAACGGATTAAAAGGGTTTTTCACCGCTTCGTTTATATAAGTTCTAAACCGCAACATTCCACACCTTTTGTTTCTAACCTGTTGCATCTATTTATAACAAAAAAAAGGCTGAGTTTTTACACCCAGCCAGTTAGAGACAACAATTGGTCTTAGTGGTAGGATTCGAACCTACGGTCTCCTGATCCCAAATCAGGCGCTTTACCATGCTAAGCTACACTAAGGGGTGTGAGGTTTTATCGATCAAGCCATGGGAACCGTGGATAAACATATACATCAGCCACCGTCGCGTAAGACAGCGGCAGTGATTGGTTATAGCGCTTCTCACCACGACGATGCCCGCGGCCTTGCAACTTTACGTAATTACGTTTTTCGCTTCCCGTCGCTTTCATATGCGCATTGGTTTCTTTCACAACGCCGCGGATTGTTTTAATCCAATTTTGATCAGACTCATCGAGCAAATTAACAGTGCCGATATAATGCTCAGTGCGGTTTTCATTAATAATCATATGATATATTCTTTCCTGTTATTTCTAAATTAAGCAAACATACGCTGAGCTTGTTCTTCGCTGCACTTGTAACGCGCGCCACTTGGCTTTACGTAAATGAAGGGATAAGTTCTTGCGCGGGAGCTGTAGGACAATAGCTTATACCCTTTAGTATTTACCATTTTGGTAATACCAAGTTTCTTAGTCATTTGCACAAGGACGTGGTCGTCTATGGTAACAGCGCCTTTAACTTTGGCTTTTACTTTAATATTGACTTCAGCAGGATCGAAGCTCATGTTGCCAATTTCAATTTCAAGGTTTGATTTTGCTGCAAACTTGTCTAACACTGCCTGCATTTCAACACGCATTGCTTTAAGAGTGGTTTTGTCAAATGTTGTGATCTTAGTCATGATATAATCTTTCTGGTTTGCTTCTCTTAATACTAATATAACATAAGTTGTAGCAGATGTAAACAGTTAATTTACTTTAGATTGAACTCGTGTTGTAAATGGCACGCGTTGCTGCTGCGTTATATGTAACTGTAGATGAATAAAACGCAAGTAGAACTTCATCAACGCCTTCAGAAATGGCGTAAACTTGAACATCATTATATAGCTGCGTTTTAATCAAAGCATCCATTTCAATTTTTGCGTCTGCTTCAAAAGCGAAGTTTTGAACAGAAAAATTGCCTGTTGCTTTGTTTTGAGCGTTCGCACTGTAAGTAGTTGTCATAATATAAGTCCTATTTGTTTGTCTCTCTTAATACTAATATAACATAAAACAACAGGCATGTACACATAAAAACACACAATATCTTTAAATAGTTACAACTGTGATAAAAACGTTGCTTAATGCGGGGTGTCTTCCCACTTTTCATAGCTTTTGTTGCGGTATTCTTTATCACCCCACCCTTTAGCTTTTCGAGTTGCTTCTCCCCATATTTTTAATGCGTGCCATGCCCATGGAGTGTAGCTAAGCATCAAGGCGATTACCAGTTTTTCACTTGGTCCCATTTTTTAAACCTTTAATAATAGCTCCAATAATATATATAATAGATACAATTCCCACAATCCAATACCATTCATCAAGCGCACTGTCTCCTAATGCATTATGGCTATTCCACATAGCTGCATAAGGCATTAGTAAAAGATATGAGACGAATGGGATGACGAGAACTGGTTTTAGGATTGTCATTATTTTCATGCAGCATCCGCAAATTCTACTGCTTTTTCAGCTGCTTTGATTTTGCGAAGTTGGTTTTGTCCGTACCATTGGCTATGCAAGCGGTTGTCTGCGTTGCGACCTTGGATGTGATCCGTAACAAAAGTAGCACCGTTAAACACCTGCCACCAAGTTCCTTCTGCGAATTCTGCGCCTGGTTGTGTATGAAGGCTGTCTACGCAGTTTTTCGCTTGTGTCGACAGTGTTTTATATTCAACCTTTCCTTCGTTAGAACCGGAAGTCAAAGGGAACACTGTGTTGTAATAATTTAACATATTTTCAACACTGAACTTTTTGCTGCCAAGGAATTCAGCCATCTCTTTGTACTTGGCGAATTTCTCATGTGCAATGCCCATTTGATCTTTAACCTGTTCGGAATTAAAGGCAGATCTGTGTCCAACTTTGATGGCACGCTGCTCGTTTTTTCCGATGGTGTTCAATGCGAATGTAAGTGTGTTATTGCAAACAACGCGGATTGGAGTGAAGCGTACATCGATTGATTTGCCGTACACGTGTGGATTTGAAAACAACATATATGAGTCCACTTGGTCGCCGCCGAATAGGTCAAATGAGTCTTTCACTTTAGCCAATGCCCAAACGTATTGGCCATCTTTAAGTGAACCAGCTGTGTGCATTTCCATGTCACCAGCTGCAACATATTCTTGAAAGAATTCAAACGCTGTTTCGTTTTGGCAAGGGTGCCAATCTTTTCCAACGTTAGTTAGGATTTTGCCGTCAGTTTCACGAATAACAGATTTTTGACCTGTCGGAATATTTTCACCGTTGAATTCAACAAAGGATTCAACTTCATGTACTTTCCAATCAACGCCCGCTTTTTTCATCATCTGTTGTGGGGTCAGATCGTTGCTCACCTCTACACCAAGACCATGCCAAGGTAGTTCGCCTGCGTACGCCATTGTTTCAACTTCATGTGCCATGATATATATCTTTCTGTTTGTTTTTGTTTATATTAATATAATAGCACAAAACAGGGGGCTTGTATACCCCCTGTTTCATTTAATTTGAATTATGTTTTATTTGCGATATTAACAGCGCAGAAAGTTTAAAGCCCGTCAAATCCTGGGGTCATCGGTTCATATTCCGCGCGATAGTCATTATTTGCTTCGATAACCGTTTTGAGAATACTCAAATCAACTGAACCATAGTTTTGTATAGCGGCGGTATCCTTAGGGAAGCATGTGCCGCCGTATCCGCGTTTGCCGTCAAATCCTGGCACAACAGTGTGTGAGTGCCCAACGCGATCATCTGAGCCAATTGCATTCGCCACTACACTATATCGCACGCCCGTACGTTCACACATATCTTTCCACTGATTAAACCATACGACTTTCATTGCAAGATATGCGTTGATTCCATATTTAACAAGACTTGCTTCTTCAACCGTCATAAAGTAAACGGGTGCTGGTTTGCAATTTGAGTCATAGTTGTATAATTTTTTTAATCGAAAGGCGAATTCTTTATCACCACCAATGACATGAAATTTAGGATTGACAAATTCATCAAATGAGTTTCGTTCTGTTAAAAACTCTGGGTTATATACAAACCGCTTAAACTTAACAAGCTTTTTGATAATATTAGGTGGCACTGTTGATTTAATTACAACACATCCAGAATTTATAGAACGTAGTTTGTGAATGACTTTAGTGATAATATGCGCGTCGACGGCACCAGTTTCACCCATTGGTGTTGGCACACAAACAAAGGTGAAATCTGGATTAAATGCTTCAACCGCTTCAATATCTTCATATCCCTGATCTGGATCAACAATCAATATCTGATTCATTGGACTCTCAAATCCAAATTTAACAGCTTGCCCCACGAAACCATATCCTACGATAGCGATTTTTGTCATTATATATTCCCTTGGTTATTTCATATATTATAGCGTGGATTACACGTAAAGTAAACTGTTATTTCTCAAATCATCAAAATGAAATCCAATGATTGCAGTACGCCGTGTCATATCACCACTCACTACCCGATGGTTCCATCCGGTGTTTATAAAGTAAACATCACCGGGTGACATTTTAAGTGACTTAACGCCTTCTTTATCTTTAAACTCAAATATCGAATCATTATCATTTAGGCAAATCTGCGCGCGACAAATGACTGAAGTATCAGCATCAATATGCCAATTGAGCTCGTGACCGCCTGTCATCTCGCTTAACCTAAATCTATATGTGTTATGGAACAGGCCATTTAATGCTGGGGTTGTCCATCGCATTTGATGTGTACGATCCCATTCCGTATAAGCATACTCGTCAACCTGTGATTCATTTTCCGGCTTTTTAGTTTGCATCAGAACCTGTCGATAACTGTTGCCCACATTAAAAACTTCTTCATAATTACAGTTTTGCGAAATGCCGTAGTTATCGCCACCAATATCATTGCGGTTGTGTGTATCAAGGATGTAGTTTAATTCGTCAACTACGCGTGGAGTAACCTCACCCAGCTTTACAAATGTTTTTAGTTTGTTACGTCGTGGTCCGGTGCCGCCGACGCGTGTTCGTTTTGTTTGTTCGATTAAACATTTTTCTGCCATTTGGTTTTCCATTCTTCAATAGTCATTTGTTTTAAGTCGGGGCTCTTACCATTATATATGATGTTTTGCCAACAGTTCATGCCATGATCTTCTGGTGTAGTAAGCATCATGTTGGGCTCGAGGGCCCAGGTTAATTCTGTACGATAACGCAGTTTGTATGCAAACCTATTAATAGCTGGTCTGCGTGATAATCCTTGCATTGAAACAAATAGAGAGTTATAATCACCACCAATGGATTCCATTTGAAACGGCAACAACCGCATTGTAGGACTATTAAACTTGTCTTCTTTCGGATTAAATATTCGACGATAATCTCGATAGATATAAGTTCGTGTTAATAGTCTATATTGTTTATCGCCGTAGTTTTCCACTGCTGCGAACGCTACTGGTTTTTCACCGTCAAAGAGAAAAAACCATTCGTCATAATACATAAATGTGTCGGGAAGAGTATCAAACCAATCTATATTACGACGATCACCAGGATGGTTTAACTTACCAAGTCTGATCAGTTCGCTTTTAAAATTATTATATCCATATTCTTCAAGAGTAATTACTTTTTGATTAATTGTATAAACCATGCTGCTGGATCCCATTGATACCATTTTTTTCCAATTCGCCAATTTCTTGGTTCTTCGTGGTGGTTTGCGTGCCACCCTTCTCCGCCAGTTAAGATGTTTGCAATCCAAGAATTTGAAACATTTTCATGTCTGTGGCACAACGTGTTCAATAAACCAAAGCCCACATATCCATATATCATAGGTGATACTATCAATACCATAAACCATTCAAATGGTAAAAACACACCAAGCGCAAATGTCAACAGACGAATTTCTTTATGATAATGGTGAAACCACATCACTCTTTTATTACGCAACAAATCTTTCACATGCCTCGGTCTAATAGCTGGTACTTTAAATGTCGAAGTCAGCACTTTCCAAACTGGTTGATGTTTAGGTGAATGCGGATCCAGCTCAGTATCTGAGTGATTATGGTGCATCCGGTGAACGCCAACCCAACCAAGTAGAGACCCAGAGCCAGACAACGGGCCCAGGAGCAGAACCAGGTATTCATACCAAGCCCCAACTTCGAATGATCTGTGTGAAAAATATCGGTGATAACCCGCCGATATTACAACGGACGATAAAAACGTCCACCAAATAAAACTATATGCTATATATTCTATCATAACTATCTTTCATAAAATTTGCAATTACCTTTTGGCCTTTTGCGTTTGGGTGAGTGTCCTCATCAGACACGCACAAATCCGGGTGTGGTTTAGTGAGGTCAGCCAGTCTTATCCCATTTAACATTTTAAAAAAGGGGAATCCAACTAACCTTTTATCTTTTCTCAAGGCATTATGAAATACGCATAAATTTAAGTCTTTAGCGATGTCGGCATCAGTGTGTGCTACGACCCCATCAATTTCTGTTGTAATATTGATAGGAAACGGGACGATCCCCTGAAAAAATATAAACGGTATTTTCATTTTATTCAACAAGTCAGATAGGATATACATATATCTTAAATTGGTATTAACGATAGTCCTGGAATATTTTACCATATCCTTTTTGGACAATGATTTAAAGAAGTCATCATAGACTTTATTTGGCGTATCACTTGGTGGATTTGAGATTTCTTTATATTTCTTATACTCATTGATATTTTCGATAATTAAAGCGCTGGTGGGGAACTGCTGCTTGAGTTCCATATATTCAAACCGGTCCCAACCTGACCACATAACAACAACCAACCCAATGTCATTGTTACTGTATATATGATCGAATACCGTATCAAATATATATTTATTGCTGGCACCAACCTTACCCAAGTTGACGCAATCCAAATCTAATTCTTTGGCCATCAACTCTGGCCACATGGGCCAACCCCCTTTATCACACTCATCAATGCTCTTATCGGCGCTATAGAAATTCTTATCTGTATACGAACAGCCGGCCGCTAATAATTTCTTTTTAGTCACTCGTAACTCTTTCTGTATCCGTCGATGAATGTTTCTGCTAGAGCTTCTTGGCCCAACGCATTTGGATGGCCATCGCGCGGTGAAATCGATTGATTTGTTCTATCTGTGGATGATATGTTGTCGTAATAATGTCCACCGAGGGAAGGGAATATAGGCCAGCCGATGAAATTTTTGTGGTTGATTTGTATTTCTGAAAACATTGGGCTTGAAATCCACCACTTGTAAATCTCTTGTGCGTTTGATCGACTTGCCCCTGGAATTTCTTTAAAATTATATGCGGAGTTGTCGAATGGCATCACGCCCTGATACATAATAACTTTAATACCACACCCTTTGCATATTTTCATAAGCGCAAGGATTTTTGATAAATGATTTTCTATCATAGTTTTGTATGTATTTTTACTAAAGCGTTTTGATGCCCAATATGCTACACTCAGTTTTTTCCCCCAGATGTCGTCCATAAACACAAAGGGCTTGGAGTTTCTAGCAATTTTACCCGGTTCATATGCTAATCTTAATTCCATTGGGGGGTTAATCCGCCAATTAAATAATTGAAATCTTTCACATCCTGACCATAAAACAGCAACCGCGTCTATTCTATCTCCGTAAATAGAAATCTGTTTTATGATCGAATCAAACATATGATCGGTTCCAGCGTTAGATAAACCTACATTTATAACATCAAGACCCAATGTATCGCCCAGTATTTCAGGCCACATTGGCCAACCACCCCTTTGCTCATCTGGGATTGTATTATCCATACTAAAGAAGCTTTCCTCTGTATACGAACATCCAGCGGCCAATAGTATCTTTTTACTCATCCGTAGATCTCTCTGTGCCCACTAATAAATGTTTCTGCTATAGTTTCTTGGCCAAGGGCGTTTGGGTGACCATCCCACAAAGAAACCCTTTTATTTTTTCTATTGGACGCGAGTGAGCTGTCGTAATAATGTCCACCCAGTTCCGTAAATACTGGCCAACCAATGAAATTTTTATGATCACGGTCGATCTCTGCAAACATAGGACTTACGAACCACCACTTGACCACTTCTTGATAATTTTTTATATGCGACTTTGGTGAGCTTCCCTTATAATTATATGCGTTGTTATCAAACGGCATCACGCCCTGATACATAATAACTTTAATACCCTGCGCTTTACATATTTTTATAATCGCCAGGATTTTTGATAAATGGTTTTCCAGCATGTTTTTGTACACATTTCTGTTGAAACGATTCGACTCCCAATATGCTACACTAAGTTTTTTTCCCCAGATGTCGTCCATAAATTCAAACGGGTCTGCGTTGTCTGCGTTTGCGCTTGGTTCATATGCTAATTTCAATTCTACCGGAGGGTTAACTCTCCAATTAAATAATTCGAATCTTTCGCTGGCCGACCACATAACCGCAACAGTGTCTATTCTATCTCCGTAAATAGAAATCTGTTTTACAATTGAATTAAACATATGATCGGAACCGGCTCCAGATAAACCTACATTTATCGTTTCCAGCCCTAGCTCATCGCCTAAGATTGTAGGCCACATTGGCCAACCACCACGCTGCTCATCCGGAATTGTGTTGTCCATACTAAAGAAACTTTCCTCTGTATACGAACAGCCTGCTGCGAGTAAAATCTTCTTGGCCATTAATAAAAAACTTTCACATTATATTTTGATTGAAACATTACAGCATCTGCCTCATTGTTGACCATCGGCCTACCTTTTATATTTAATGACGTGTTGAGCAACATAGGTACACCGGTTAATTCATAAAACTCTTCCAGAATAGGTCGTAGCATTGAACTACAATCTTTTTTTACAATTTGCACTCTCGCGCTTCCATCAATATGGGTGACCGAATCGTAGTCGTGCTTTGACTGTGCCACAAACTGCATATATTCGTTCATTGGTCCTTCGAAATATTCATGAGCATATTCTTCCAAGATCGCAGGTGCAAAGGGTCGAAAGAGCTGACGTTGTTTAATTTGGTTAACAGTATCCTTAATATCTCGCCTAGGGTCAGCAAGCAAGCTACGATTGCCAAGAGCACGAGGTCCAAACTCAGCACGACCATTTGCAACCCCGCAATAAGAATTATCAACAATATACTGAGCGACTTCTTTAGGGCAGATAAAACGTTTGATATTGTATCCAAGATACGGATCTTTCCATTTTAATTTACCGCCATATACCAATGCTGCAGCACCAAGCGATGAACCAGCATCCCCGGGATTCGGCATAATCCAAATGTTCTTACCTTTAATCTTACTGTTGGCTGCACAGTTGAGCGCACACCCACCAGTATATACTAAATTAGGATGAGTGCAATACTTATCAATTATCTTAAGTAATTCTTTTTCAAACGTGGCTTGGGCTGATGCAGCTAAGTCTTCGTTCTTTGCATTTGGCAAATAATTGCCAATTCCTTTATGGTTATTACGATAAAGGAGTTCAGACATATCATAGATCGGCTCACCATAAGCAGCCATGCCCATAAGAATATATTCGTCCTCATTCGGTTTAAGTCCAACCCGCTGCGTCACAGCCGAATAGAATAGACCAAGGGAATACGGATACTTCCAGCTTTTGATCTTTCTCATCTTTACTTTATTATAACGATCTGTCCGCGCTTCCCATACGGAAATAGTGTCCCATTCTCCTATAGAATCAATAACCAACACATTTGCTTTATCAAATGGAGAGGTATAGAATCCAGCCGCTGCGTGTGACTGATGATGATAGAATGTTTTCTTTTCACATGTATCAAAACACCAATCACACTTATAGTAAGGAACTTTACTCTGACCGAATAGAAGCCGTCTTGTATTCTTTAGCCAGTTCTTTTCATAATACGCGTACTGATCATGATCAAAATACTGATCAGGATGAATATTAGGATCATTCTTAATTTTAGAATATCGCTCAGAATGACTTGCATGAAGAATGTTACCATTCTCAATTAATGTCACGGCTGCGTCGTGGAATCCTTCGCTTACGCCTAGAATTTTCATATTGTACTCGCTCTATGCATTAATATAAGGATGTATAACAAAGTATAACTTTAAAAGCTATACATCCTTATATATTATTATACATCATTATATAGCACATGTAAACGGTTAATTGTTAGATAATGGGTTATCCAACGCCTCTTGTAATGTTTCTTTTAAATCTCTTTCGACTAAACGCATTTTCTCGTCGATTCGAGTTTCTGTATCTCTCATAGTATCCCGGACGTCTTTTTCGTTGGCTCTACCGAGAGATTCAACTTCGCGGATTGAACTGGTTACATCCTTCTGTAAAATGTTCATTTCATTACGAACGCTTTCGAGAGTTGATTCTATTCCGTTGTTTGCCGACTGAATTCGTTCTTCCCCTTGATCCATGCGTACTTCTATGCGAGATACCGCCGCTTCAGTTTTTTCATCAATTCGATCAACGAGAGTTTCCATTGCCATTACATCAGAACGAAGATCATTTTTAATATCTCTCGTGTAATCTATGGCTTCGCCTAGTTTTGTTTCAATTATGTCATTCCGTGCAGCAATGGCATCAGTGTCTATGTTAGATATGATTTCTTTCATATCCATATAATCTGCATAGAATTCGAATGAACCCCAAGTCGCACCACCCAGGGTACCAAGTAAAGGAATAAGAAGTAGTAGCTTCGAGCCACTCACCTTTATTCCCTCGTATTCAACTTCCGCCATTTTTTATCCTTTTATTTTTTACCTTTGCCTATCGCCTGCGCACCAAAGAATGCTGCAACAATACCAGCGACCGCAATAAAGTATACTCCTGCCATTTGACCCAGTATTACAGCCGCTTGCTCTAATTTAAAAACTATTGCAAGAACTACAATGATTGGATATACCAACATCCCGCTCAATGAGAACCATGCCATTGTTCTTTGGGCGTCACGCATAGCATCTGCATCTTCGAGTTCTTTTCTTTTAAACTCTAAATACATTTTTTCTTCAACTGAGCTTACTACGCCGTCGCCATTGCTGTCAGCTGGGTGATGATAGGTTGGTGTGGTTATATCATCGGTCATTTGTCTTTTCCAAAAAGGGGTAACATCGTATTATTTTTCGAATTGAAGTGCTTGTAGAGTTTTTAACTCAAATTCAAGCCGTTGTACTTCTAGCATCTTTTCGCGTAAAGCAAGTTCATATAGTCGATTACAATCGATTCTTGCTTTAGCTCTTTTCCCGAGCGGGATTGTAATCCTTGCAAAAACACCAACGTTGACATCTCGTTTTCCAACACCCACATATTGCTGTGGATTTTTATCAATAAGACCAGTAACACCAAATTCTAAATTTGTGGCCGACCCGATTGCGTTAGAACAATCTAAATTACCATCCCTAAACTTGTCGGATTGATAATTACTTGTTGATGAGGGTAGAGCCAAACTGAGCGAACTACCTTCCGAGGATGCAACAGTAGCCATATGAATCAAACCAAACACCAACACAATTAACCCAAATGCATAAACAAATTTCATTTACTTTCACCTTTTTATTTTAGAACAAACTCTTGATGCTATGACAGTTCTTGTCACTTTTTCCTTGATCACTTTAGACAAGGTGCATATATACATAACTCGAGCTTTATCACTTTTTCTTATAAAAACTTTCAATGATTTTCTAGTTTGATATGGCACTTTGAATATGTTTTGCACAGTGGCAAATGGAATATTCTTCCAGTCTTCGTCCATAACTTCTAGTTCATAATATTCTATATCAATACGATTGTTCCAAGTTGTGAGCTCAACCATATAGATGTTGTCGGAATATGTTCTATCTAATGCAAAGTATGTTGGCATCAGGTCGTGAGCCTTGGCGGCATTAACCACTCCAAACACCAACACACTTATTAGAAAAACTTTATTAAACAGCTGTATTATGTAGGAATACATTGTACTACTACAACCGCGGAATACTGACCCCCTGGAAATGACTTAGCTGCTCCGTATTCTACACTTGATTCTATTTCAAACCAGGTGCTACCAGCATATTCCATTAAGTATTCGGTGTGATTGTTGTATTGAATTTTTTCAGATTCATATGCGGACATTTCTGGTGCGCTTACCGCTGACACAATAACATCGCCGTCCCAGGCTACGCTATCCGCAAGGGCGGGTGACGATGAAAATTCTGTCGGCCAGCTAAATATAACTTTATAAGCAGAAGCCTGGACAACATCGGTTCTGACTCGGGGTCTGACACCGCCGTCAAATGGCGCGGTGGACAGTCTATGTGGTGATGGGTTACCGTAAACCCCGGCCACTTCGGTTATAATGGAACAACGGCTTTCAACAGTTCCGGTGATCGGTGCGTTCGCAACGGCTGCGGTTCCTACGATAAAACAAGTAGCGGTGGTGAGTAATAGTTTTTTCATGTTTAACATCCTAGTGCTAGTTTCGATTTATTTATCAAACTGGGCTCTTACCATTTTCCGATGGTTTGCGTCAGTCTGAAGGCTTCTGAGGGCCCTGGTATTATCTACAAGTTCATTATCAGGGAGAACTAGGGTTTCTCGGTATTCTCCACCATCAATCTCAAGTGCATAATATTGTTCCAGTGCAGGAGCGTTTGATAACACGGCCATCGCTGCGGTTTGTACTATGGGGTCAACAAGAACTCGCATGTCTCCACCAACAGTAAGCATTTCTTCTAATGTTTCTTCTTCTTTGCTTTTTTCTATAACAATTTCTTCTGTTGTCTCTTCTTCTTTGTCAAGTTCTGCTTTTGCTTTAATTTGAGCCTGCACGAAGTCGTTATAATACGGATCATTCACATCAGGATCTTCAAATAAATTGTTATCAGTAATATACTTCAAAAGTGTTGCTTCATACCCAGGACACCCAGGGTCAGAAATCGGATCAGAGCATGTGTCATAGTAATAATCATAGTAAACCAGCGGGTCAGACAATACACCCTCGCCAATCAGTTCAATTGACCCATCACCCAGTGTGGCAGCAGATAAATTCACCGGATCATAATAGATCTTTGTGCTAGACGGCAAACCATCCCAATTATCAGTGTGCATATATGCGCAACCATCGGTATCAATATTTTTATTACAAATAGTTACAGTTGCATTCGATGCAGCGTCCTTTGTAATAGTATATTTATGATATACTCCGTTTATCTTTAACCCAAGGGCATTTGGTATTACATTGCTCATAACCCATTCATGAGCCGTGGTTGTACCAGTGCCGTAAATGGTTTCAGAGGATAAGGAGGAACAGGAGAGCACCAACGCCAAGAGCGCCTTTAGCAGTGTCTGCATCATCTTTCTCCCAACTTTGGAACATTTTCTTGTCTTTGTTTGTTATTTCTTTCTGTCGCTCAGGGTCATTAGCCCAAGCATCCCTGGCCATATCACCGATCAATCCGTTGTATGGACAAGGGCTGCCCGCGTCCAACATGGCTGTGAAAATTCTATCGTCTTGACACATGACAGAAACTGCTGCAACCTTCATTCCCATATCGTATAAGGTTTTAGCGTTTTTAAGTCGTTCGCAGTTAAAATCCCGTACGGTCTTACCTGCACTAATGCCTAGGATTTGAGTTTGAACCGCGCCAGAAACGCCCACTGTACAACTGTCAGAATTCGTTGCATTGATTGAAGGAGATATTGCTGTCGGCGGTGGTGATTTTAACGTAGTGGAACTGGTAATATCTTGATTGGCAGTAGACGATTGCTGGGTACAAATGTAACCAGTTGGGCAATCTGCTGCGTCTTGTGCATACACGGTCGTTCCAATTAAAAGAAAGAAGACTGTGAAAATAAATTTATACATGTTATAACCTATATTAATTTCGCTCTCATGGCTTTATTTATAAAAAAAAGAAGACTGACATGTCAGTTTTTATTAAAAAAAAAGAGCACCGAAGTGCTCTTTTATTCAATCGGATTGGGTTATGGCTTAAAAGCTAAACGCAACACCAACTTGCAAATCATCATATTCTAGGTTATTGTCCATGTTCAACTTTGAATATGCATCCAAGTTTGAAGACAGAGCGACAATGCCCTTAAGTGATGCGCCAGTAAAGTCAAATTCAAAACCTGACGTTTGCATGGTTGAATTCAATCGGGCTTCAATAGCAACATTGCCCATTGACAATGTTGGGCCAACTTCAATTGCGAAAGCATCGGTTTCGATGGAATAAGCGATGTCACCGTCTGTGGTAAAGCCGTCGGCGAATGCGGCAGTCGCGAAGAGGGTCATAAAAGCTGTCGTTGCAGTAAGTACTTTTTTCATTTGGGTCTTTCTTTTGATATTTTTCATTATGAATAGTTAAAGTTTAGTGCCACATTTTCTGTTGCTAGGTAACGTGGCCAACCCCATTAATTACGCAGCAATTGCGGAATTATAAGGAGCAAAATTTAAGTTTGCATTTAGTTTTGTAAACTGGAATATATGTCGAATCCTATTTCGCCCCCATCAAAACTATACTGAGTTAATCCTTAACGTCTAGGATGCACCCCAGTGGATATAACGAGTTATCACAGTATAGTTGTGGTGGAGGCGTTCGGTACTGCCCCGAAGTCCATACAGCCTTTATATCGCTTACATAGTATATTTAGTCAGGTTTAACATAAGTTTAATGATTAAACCCAACTAAATTGTTTAATGCATCATATATGACACATTAAATGGCTTAGCGTCTCACTTATGATACGCTGTTTATTCGTTAAGTCTGTGGAACATACTGACTATCAATCTTTAAGTCTGTAGGATATATTGACAACCCAATGAGATGCCGCATCAAATCATCAATATTTTCACATAGCTGGTCAAGTGTGCCGTTATTATCAATAACAAAATCCGCAACGCTTGCATCAAGCTCATTGCTGTCAGCTGGTTCTGGCGGTAGATGATCGGAACGATCTACCCAAATAGTGAAATCACATAAGTTACCAGCTTTCACTGCGTTAAATTCACGTTTACTACGGATACCGCAATAAACATCAGACGCAGAAAAGATCTCTTTACCAAGGATTGCGGGGTCTTTGTCACAATATGCGGCAATGAGGTTATACCATTCAGCGCGGTGGTCTGACCTATCATCAAAGCATTCTTTAGGACTTTTGTAATTGTATTTGTCTTTGAGCGCAGGGTAACAAATTGACTTAGCAAGATGATATGATGAAGATTCAAATTTCATGCCGTATTTCAGCGCTAGCCATTCGGCTACAGTATCTTTGCCGTGTCGCCCGTGACCAATAATTAAAAGTTTTAGCATTGTTATCTGCCCTTATGTTTGTAAAAAATGTGTAAGTCGATTTTTGTTACGAGTCTGTCCATGCTTTTTGCCCACGATGGATTAACGTAATCGGCGTGGTAAAAAGTAGAACCTTCTGTAATATCAACTATGTCACCATTATAAACCGATTTCGCAAGATTGTAAATGGCCGAATACTTTTTCTCAGATTGAGGTATATCAGATTTGCCATCATGCGTCCAACTGAATTGTTTATTTTCCCACACAACATCACAGACGGTATCAGGAAAGTGTGGTGAATTAACTCGATTAAGAGTGACATTCGCAACAGCAATTTGGCCGGCAACTGATTGGGTCACGGCTTCAAAGTACATGTTATCCGCCAAACATTTTAGCTCGGCTGGATCTGCTGCAACCTGGATCGGATCTGGTTGAATCCATTCAGGTAACACTTCAATCACAGCAGGGATAGTTGGATTTGCGAATGCCCAGCCACACGCAGCAACTAAGCCACCGGCAGCAAAAACATTCGCAATATGAAACACAGTTTTTATTGTTTTATTCATAATTATATACTACACTCGTTTGCTATACATGTAAACACTTAAATGTGTTTTACTATACTATATAGCAATTATATCACAGTAGATTATTCTAGTGATTTCATGATCGGTCGATCTCCGTGTTTGTAATAAGTTCTGCAATGCGTTTGTAAGCCTCTGTCAATTGTGATTGCAATTCAAAAACATTTCTTTCGAGGATTGCTACTTTTATTTCGAGCAATAGTATTTTTCTGTTTTTGCGTGTTTGGTAATAGCGTGTAAAAAATTTCATTTAAAACTTCCATTCTTCAAATTTTTTCTGATCTTGTCCTTGCGCGCTATGATCAAATGTAGGGGTATCCTTCATAAGACCCTCTTGCGCATCTGCATCCATTAATCGCATCTTAGCACGATCGATGCTCACAACAAATCGTTTGTTTTTATTTGGATCATTGTACCGATTTTTCAACTGTTTAATCATAACGTGACCTTCGGCTTCAAGTTCTTCACTTGATACGAGGGCAATCATGAAGTCGGCGGTTGCGGGTAATCCAAAAGACTCAGATGTGTCTTCAAGCCCAGGATCCGAATTAGCGAAACCTTTACGCGTTGTCTGCGTTGCAGTGAGGATCGGTAAGTCGAATTCGACCGCAAGCCCCCGGAGTTCTTCTGCAATGGCTTTAATATACCCATAGCTATTACCTTCTCCACTCATTTTAATACGAGATGATGCACATATATTTAGATAATCGATCATGATAATGTCAGGCTTAAAGCCCTTCTTCAATTTCAATTCGTTCAATAGTGCGCGGAAGTGATTAGAATTACCTGTGCCAGTTGGGTATTCTTTTACAATGAGCTTGCCGTTGGTTTTTGTCTTGAGACGATTGACTGACGTAGTAAAATCTTCTTTTGACATATGCTCAATTTGATCAATTGGAATATCAAGTAAGTTAGCATCAATGCGTTCTGCAATTCGTTCTTCGCTCATTTCAAGTGTAATGTACAAACAGTTTTTACCTTGAGTCAAGGCGTTTGCTGCAACGTGGCACATAACGAGTGATTTACCGACACCAGTACCAGCAAGGACAACATTAAGACTTTTGTTTGATAAACCGCCTTTAGTGATCTGGTTTAACAGATCAATGTCAAACGGGATCTTTTCTTCTTGCGCGTGGTAAAAGTCATAACGCTCGCTGATATTTTCAAGGTAGTCATGGCCGATATTCGTGTCAAACGTAACACTTAATGCTTTTGTAAGCAAATCCGGTAATGCGTCTTTTGTCAATTTAGGATGCTTGCCGTCAATAATGGAGATTGACTCCATAACAGCATTGAACAATGAGCGGTCTTGGCACCACTTTTCAGTGCGGTTATACAACCACTCTTCATCAACAGGTTCATCTTTAAATAATTCAGGCATAACTTCAACCACGTGACGATATTGCTCATCAGTGAAGTCTGAGGTTTCATCGATTTCAACCATGAGTGTTTCCGCAGATGGCAACGCGTTATACTTGACAACGTATGTTGTAACCTGCTTAAACAACTTTTGGTAAATACCTTCGAAGTATTCGGGTTCAATGAAGGGTATCACTTTACGTGTATACGCCTCATTTGTTAACAAATTCCGAAGGACGGTTTGTTCTATGTTTGAATTAATTCCGCTCACGCCTTAATCGCCTCGCTTTGTACATCACCTAATACATCATATAATACCGCACCTGCGACCCTTTGTAAACCTAAATCTACCTCTGGATCCAAATCATTTCGTGGCCCTCCTACCACATTAAAGTTAAATTTAAGCTGGTCATCTTCTAACCGTAGTTTTTCAAACTCAATGATAGTTTCAACAAACTCTCCCGTTAGAATACGAATGTTCCAATGATCATTTTCACTGTCTTCATTCGGTATCATCTCATAATCAGTGTTTTGTTTCATGTAGATCAACCCCGCGCTTCTGTAGTAATATCATCCATAGAAACGAGTGACTCGTGCCCGATCTGATATTGCTTTTTCAAGAATTCTTTAAACTGTCCATTGGCAAATACTGGTTTCCAGAACGCTTCTTCAAGTGTATCTTTTTGGCGCACTTTCGGATCAAGTAGCTCACCGGTTTCTTGATCAACGTGACAATACCAACCGTTAGACGGTTTAGCCACAAAGTTACCAGCAAGGGCAACATCAAGCAATCCTGAATATTTTTGTACTCCACCTGCCCATGATACACTGATTGGAATTTTAGACTTTTCTTTTACAAAGCGTGATTTCTCAACATTGATCACAAAGTGATAACCTTTAATTTCGGTACCCACTTTATCTTGCTGACGACCAATGATCCAGATATTGTCTGCACTGTAATAAATTCCGGTGCCACCACTTACGATAGCTTTAGGGAACAATCCGATTTCCTGATAGGTGTGGTTAATAGCGACCAATGAGATGTTTTTCATAGCAAGATATGGTGTGGCCATGCGGAACAAACTCTTGAGCTGTTTGGCACGTGTCATATCTGCTACAGACTTTTCATTCTGCGCGTCTTCCATTTCTTTCTTAGATGCAAGGTTGCCGATAGAGTCAATCACAATAATAACTTTGTCATTACGTTTGAGCTCTTCAAGTTGATTAATCATATCAAACTTGAGTTCTTCGACGTTCGTAATAGGTGTGTGCAATACTCGAGATGCATCAATCCCGAACTGTTTAAAATACGATTGAGGTGAACCAAACTCCGAGTCATAAAAGAGCATTACGGCATCTTTATATTTGTCAAGATATGCTGCTGCCATAAGCAACGCAAACGATGTCTTAAAGTGTTTAGACGGACCCGCCAGGACGGTAAGCCCTGGGGTTAATCCGCCGTCTGGATCACCTGATAGTGCAACATTTACCATTGGCACAGGTGTGGCGACCGATGGCTTATCTTCAAAAAACTTAGACTCAGACAATACATCAGTATGCTTCAGTTTAGAGTTCTTTTTTAGTTTGTCCATAATACTCATAGTATTTCCCATTCTACGTTTGCTTCATTAAATAGCTGTTTCATCATTTCAAATGATTCTGCCCAGCGTGGTTTTGTTTCGCCCACCATAATAACTCGTTTGATTCCAACTTGAATTACACCGAGTGCACAATTGGCGCAGCAAGGTAGGCCGTGCACATAAAGAGTAGCTCCATCAAGAGAAACTCCATTGTAAGTTGCATTATAAATTGCATTCATTTCAGCGTGGACCATGTATTTGTATTTAGTCTCGCGATTATTTAAGCGAACTGAATAATCTTCGATGCCCCGTGGAAAGCCGTTGAACCCCTGTGATAACACTTGACCCTTTGTTCCAACAACAACTGCACCGATTTTACGACGAGGGTCTTTGGACCATTGCGCAATGCCTTCGGCCATTTCTAGATAGCGTTTGTCCCATACTGTAATTATATTATCTGTAATCATATTATAGCACACTTCATTCTTTTAGTAAATAGCTAATTGCGGGGTGGTGATCATAAGTTCCTAAAAATACATCACTTGGTACAAACGAATATAGGTCTGTTTGTGCTTTGAATGAATATGACGGTGGTTCGTATGGGACACGCGTTGTTTGTTCTTCAGCTGCTTCCCAGTGCGGTTCGTAAACATGTGCGTCACCAATCATCATTTTCACATTCCGGGGTTTCAATCCAGCAAGTGATGCAAATGATAATGTCATGGCAGATGCCAGCAATGCGTCAGCAGGAACGCCAATCATCCAATCACCAGATCGTTGTGTCCATAGTAAATCGAGATGCGTGCCGTCGCTCCAGAATTGATATGAATAGTGGCAACACGGTAAATCTAGATTTTTAAGATTAGACGGATCCCATCCAGTAATCAACATGCGACGATCATATGGATCATTACGAAGAAGATCTAACACTGTTTCCATTTGATTTACGCCGTGAAAGTCACGCCATGCGTTGCCATAATCAAGGTTGAGCGATCCGTCTTCATTAGCCCATTTCTTCCAGAAGTTACAACCAAACATAGTGAAGTCGTCAATGTGTGTTGGTCCGCGGATGAGCGCTGCGTATTCACCAAATACACCTTTATAATGACTCTTGCGAGTGGTCAATAGAGGCAGGCCTTTCTGTAAATTAAATGATACATCCTGAAACGGCAAAGAGAGGGTTCGCCCATTGCGCCCCTTACGGTTGTCACCATTATCAAGAATGTCAGCTGCTTTTGTGAGATAATCGGTTTCGAAGTCATTTACGTAATTCATTATATTTTCCATATAAGTTATTGTGCATTCCGTGTTAGTATTTGAACACTGTAGGTTTCATCTCCAAACACGACGGTTTTGTGTGGGAATTCCGTTTTGATTTTATTCATAGGCAAAAATGTGTCACAATCATAATCACCACTAATTCGTGTGAGGTAAAACTCATCTATGATTGGTAAGCATTGTGTTACAAGATCAGCGCCGCCAATGATCCATTTTGCACCATCATGTGGGATTGCTGGAATAGTTTCAAGGAGATTGCCCGATATAGACAAATCCGCGCCATCAGGTCTGCCACGGGTTGTAACAACCGCGTTTATTCTGTTTGGTAATGGGGAGGGCATTTGAGTATCATCCCAAGTATTTCTACCCATGATAACCAATTGACCGGTGGTAATGCGCTGAAACCACTTTAGATCTCTTGTGTTTTTAGGCCAGGGCATTACGCCGTTTCGAGACACACCGCCATTATCATCACATGCAAGTATTGCTTTTATCATTAAGAGTATCCTCTGTTAATACAATAATTATAACACGAATAGAAAATAATGTAAACTGTTATTTTTGCGTGCTGATGCGTTTTCTTAGACCAGACGACGAAAATCTATGGTTCCGTTTATTATAGTAAATATTAATACCAAGTTGTATGCACTCAGTTTTTCCAGTATAAGACTTTGATCGATATTCTTCACCGATGATTCTTATATCAATGGGATACATTTGCAATATATCAATAAGATCTTCTTCAGATTGATATGGTATAATTTCATCAACATATTTGACTGCCAACAGTTGAGCATATCGTTCAACCAGGGTCTGGCATGGCTTATTCTTTTCGGGTCGTTCAATTGATGGATCGACCTGCAACGCGCAGATTAAATAATCACATTTAGACTTAGCTTCCCGCAACATACTGGTATGACCAGCATGCAATAAATCAAAGGTAGAGGCTGTCAGCCCAATAATTCGATTATCCATTTATTTCTTTCCATTATATTGTGGTAACAGCGCTTGTATAAAAAGACCTCTTCGTCTAAAATGTTTTACAGCCCCTGAAATAATAGATGGATATTCTCCCAGAAATGTACCAGCGACCAACATATCCCTGCTTATAAGGGCAAGATGCATATGCTGTATATTATCATATTCTTTCAGTAACCGCTTGGACATATTATCATAATATGCATCAGATACGATTCCGTCATCTTCAACATAATATGCATAAGAGCACATTAAATAGAATGGCACCAGCATATTAATACTGGATTCAATCCGCGCTGAAATGATGGTTTCATACATTATGTTTTATATTAAAAATAGGATTTTGTATCCACAATTCTTCGTATGACATATCAATGGCAATATTGGCTTCATATTTCCAATCGAATGGTTTATTTATGAACCCGTCGCCATCCCAATGATATGTTCCGTATAGCTCATACACACCGCTTAGCCATCCGCTTTCAAAAATGAATAACCAATCCGAAAACTGGCGGTAGGGTTTTTGTCGTTCTATATCACATCGACTCAACAGCGCCCCTACTTTTTTCACAGTAGTTACTTTCACTTCAACAGAAAGTCCGGAAGGTGATATGACGTCCTTATAAGATCGAGGATCATTGTTAAATCCACACTTTTCAATGAGGAATTGCTCAGCCGCTAAACCGTATAAGTTAGTTTGTCGAACCTCAGAATAAGTCCGGTCACCCCGAGTAGACGGCGTTGAATAAATATCATCCGACTCATTACGAGATTTAGTAACCAGCTCGTCCGTATTTAAATCTTTAATATTAAATTTCATATATTTCTGTAGGCGTACTCGAGAGCACGATCCGCTTCCTTTTCAATGGGTCGGTTTTCGTACCAACCGCCGTTTTCATTATCAAACTCTTTACACATTACAGCGATTTGACTTGCGGTTATCGGATACTCTTTTTCTAGGGCGCGTGACGCTATAGCAACCATCATTTGATACATCTTGTGGTACCAACCAGTTTCTGATATAGAAGCATATTCGTTTGCTAACCGACGTGGCCAGAACGGGCAGGTGTGATATGAGTTCCAAAATATATTAGTATTTTGCATATTCGATTTGCGGTGGGCTATCACTTGTTCTACTATTGCTGGCGGCAATCGATCGAGAAGAGTATTTCCACTTTTAGCTCTTTCAAT
>TARA_R110000737_G_scaffold352922_1_pt1 | contig 24716 bp, 23 predicted proteins | sample TARA_R110000737 | Tara Oceans TARA_R110000737 (sample SAMEA4398027) | marine metagenome | biome: Polar Biome; feature: [SRF] surface water layer (ENVO:00010504); material: water (ENVO:00002006), including particulate matter (ENVO:01000060) such as... | depth 5 m | reverse complement strand
AGTCAGTTTTTCCAACAATTCTTGAGACTTTTTATCGGGTTTTTTAATTCCGATTTACCGGATTACGTTCCATTGGAAAATCAACAAGAAATATATGGAATTTCAAAATCCTTTTCAGATAAGTACAACTACATAGCACCAAAATATACCCGAATTCTAAATTACCATGCGGCTCACGATATTGGTCATGCCTTAAATGATTACAGTATGGTTGGTTGCACTTCTTTTGCCCTGAAAGGTGATAGAACAGAAGACGGCAATCTTATGATCGGTCGAAATTTCGACTTTTATGTTGGCGATGAATTCGCTGAGGATAAACTCTTACTCTTCATGAAGCCAACAACAGGTCATGCTTTCGTCTCCTATTCTTGGGCTGGTTTTACTGGTGTAGCAAGTGGATTGAATGATCAAGGATTGAGTGTAACGATTAATGCCTCAAAATCAGATTTACCAACAGGTTCCAAAATGCCTATTTCATTATTGGCGAGGGAAATTTTGCAGTACGCTTCAACGATAGAGGAGGCACTCGCAATTGCCAAAAAGCGACATACTTTTGTTTCTGAAACTCTGATGATAGGTTCAACCAAGGATAATAAAGCTATTTTAATTGAGAAATCACCTAAGAAAACTGGAGTTTACGACAGCCAAGAAAATACGCTAATTTGTTCGAATCATTATCAATCGGATACATTTAAGAACACCGAAGTCAATCGACAAAATATTGCTGAAAGCGACAGTAAATACCGCTACAATAAAGTACAGGAACTTTTGGGTAAACAAAAGACGTTTAATCCAACTTCGATTCTAGAAGTGCTGAGGAATCAATATGGTCAAAATAAAGACACATTGGGAATGGGAAACCCAAGAGCCATCAACCAAATGATCGTTCACCATAGTGTTGTTATTGTGCCCGAAAAAAGTTTATTTTACGTTTCTACGACAGATTTCCAATTGGGTGAATTTGTTGGATATGACTTAAAAAAAACCATTCAACAAAAAAGTACAAGTATTGCTAATTGTCTGGAAGCCTCGCCATTTTTAGAGACTGTGAATTATCAAGAATTTCTTGCTTTCAAGAAAACAAAGAAAAGAATTAGCAATTATTTAATTTTGAATCAAGCACTTAATTTAAAAGATTCAGAGATAAAGGCTTTCATTTCGAACAATGGGGAATCTTACGTAACTTATGAAATGCTCGGTAAATATTTCATGAAAAAAAGTAATTTTGATAAAGCGGGAGCTATGTTTTCTAAGGCATTGACCAAAGAACTGGCTTCTCACCAAGTGAAGAAGGAACTAGAAAGTTTATTAAAGGAATGCAAGGAGAAGAAATGATAAAAGAGGCGACAGAAATATCAAATGATTTGATGGAAACGTTGAAATATGTGAACCAAAATTCACCATTTTATCGACGTATATTGGCCGATTTTGATTTCTCAGAAACACTCGCAACTTCAGAATGGAGAGCTTTACCCTTCACGAACAAAGATGATCTTTCTGCAAACAATGAAGAATTTTTAAGTGTTCCATATACAGAAATTGCCGATTTTGTTACAACCTCTGGCACAACAGGTGATCCAGTGACAGTTTATCTTTCGCGTTCTGACCTGAAACGACTTGCATTAAACGAAAGAGATTCTTTGGTTTTAGCTGGCGTAAAAAAAGGCGACATAGTTCAATTAATGACAACCATCGATAGGCAATTTATGGCAGGAATGGCTTATTTCATGGGAGTTCAGGAATTAGAAGCTGGGATGGTTCGAATCGGACCAGGCGTTCCAGAATTACAATGGGATTCAATTCAAAAGTACAGACCAAGAGTTCTAATTGCCGTTCCAAGCTTCATTCTAACGCTTATTGATTACGCGAAAAAGAAAGGCATAGATTTTAAAAATTCATCTGTAGAATCCATTGTTTGTATCGGGGAATCGGTTCGAACACCTGATTTTGAGTTGAATACTTTAGGGGAAAGAATATCAAACGATTGGCCTATCCAGTTGTATTCAACTTATGCATCGACTGAAATGGCTACGGCATTTACGGAATGTGAAGCACAAAAAGGTTGTCATTTAAATGATGAATTGTTATTTTTAGAAGTACTTGACGAAGAAGGTAATGAAGTTCAAAATGGGGCAGAAGGTGAAATAGTGATTACAACATTAGGCGTTACAGGAACTCCACTTCTGCGATACAAAACAGGCGACATCGCTAAAAGAATTACTGATCCTTGTTCATGTGGCAAAACATCTGTGCGATTAGGTCCAATTGTTGGTAGAAAAAATCAGCTGATAAAGTTTAAAGGAACAAGTGTTTTTCCTCAAGCTATTTTTGATGTTTTTGAAGAATTCAATGAAGTAATTTGCTACAAAGTCATTGTCAAAAAGGATGATATTGGGAATGATAGTATCAACGTGTTATTGGCAAGGAATTTGGAGAATACAGAAGTCATTGAAGAAATTAAAAGAAAATGTAATTCTCGATTAAAAGTAATTCCTAATTTCGAGTATGAAGATTTGGAAAGAATTCAGGCTCAGGTTTATAAAAAGAATTTGCGTAAGCCTGAAAAAATAATTTTTGTTTAACTAAATACAATTTAAAATGAAAAAGTATCTATTATTATCAATGTGCCTAGTTGGACTTTCGTTTGGAATGAAAGCACAAACAGTGGCAGATCTTTTAGGGAATTCGTATGTTCAAGTTACATGGTTAGGAATTGATTTTTCGCATGTAAAACTAATTGGTGAATTCAACCAATTTCAGGAAGCTGGTGAGACTGGTCCTGAACTTATTAAATCAAAATACTTCCCTGCGTGGAACGAATTGATTATCAAAGAATCGGATAAATACAATGTTGCCGCTATGATTCGTAAGGAAAATGTAGAAATGAACATTGAGCCGATCATGAAAATTAATGCTAAAACTGATATTGCCGATTTAGAAGGTAGAGAGAATCCGAACTATACCGAAGAAGAGATCAGAGAATTTGTAAAAAAATACAATTTCGGAGATAAAGAAGGAATAGGTATGCTATTCATTGCAGAGTCGATGAATAAAACAGCTGTAACGGCTCGATATCACTTCGTGGCAATCAATTTGAGTAACAATGAAGTTATTTTGCAAGAATTATTTAATACAGTTCCAGGTGGATTCGGATTACGCAATTACTGGGCAAAATCTTTTTATTTGGTAATCGATGAAATTGAGGGTAAAAAATACAAACAGTGGAAAAAAGCTGCTGGGATTAAATAGTATTTTTTAATAAGGAGATTGAAGGATGAGTTCGAAAGAATTCATCCTTTTTTATGTTGTTTTGGGTGTAACGATATTCATCACCTTATTCAAGGTTTGCAATAAGGTAGAATGCTTTTTAACAAATGGATTTGTTTCGTCCCAAACATAACCTGCTAAAACAGAGCAAATTTGTCTACGGAAATCATCATTCGTGTTTTTAGAGAAGAAAATATTTTGCAATGAACCATCATACCAGCCATTTACATAACTTCTGAAAACGTCAATTCCTTTTTGCAAATAGGAACTGTAATCTTGGAAATCGACATCTTCACCTTTCAAATGTGTGCCTACTATTTCAGCGGCTTTATATCCAGATGTTATTGCAAGTGTTACTCCTGAACTGAAAATTGGATCTAAAAACTCGGTGCTATTTCCGCATAAAATATACCCTTCTCCATACAGTTGTTTTACTGAAACAGAGTAGTTCGTTACTTTCATCGGTTCAAACTTGTATTCAGCGTCAACATAACGATCAGAAAGACCCGGAAAAGTACTAACCAATTCCTTGTATTTCTTTCCACCATTTTCAGCACATTCTTCCACAAAAGTTGAATCACCGACTATACCAACAGAAGCTGTTCCGTCAGAAAACGGAATGGACCAAATCCAAGAAGTATTGTTGTTGAAGGAATGTACGAAAATGTTGTTTCCTGCGATATCTGTTCGTTTACTGTCATCTAAATGCGAAAAAACAGCACTTCGAGGTGGCGTAGGAACCGGAACTTCCAAATCGAACATTCTTGGTAAAACACGTCCATAACCACTAGCATCCATGACAAAGCGAGAAGTTAGTTTTTGTTCATTTCCTTCTGAATCGCGATACGTAACGGTTTGAATTTCTGGGCTTGTTTTAACATCCAAAACTTCTGCTTTGAATTCTAAATTGGCACCTTTTTTCTCTGTTTCAATGGCCAATGCGTGATCAAATTGAGCTCTTTTTACCTGATAAGTATATTTCCAACCGTCTGTATATTGATTATCGAAACGGAAGTCGCAAAGTTCGTCGTTATGATAAAAGCATGCGCCAGATTTAACTTGAAAATTCAAATCTTCAACACATTTTAATAGTCCCAATTCGTCCAAATAATCCATGCAATGTGGCAATAAGCTTTCGCCAATTACAAAACGTGGAAATTGCATTTTCTCTAGAATTTTAACTGTGAAACCTTGCTGTATTAGTTTACATGCTGCAGTAGTTCCAGCAGGACCCGCGCCGATTATTATGATGTCAAAATTTGTTGTCATGCGCGTTGATGTTTTGAATCGTATTTTCTGGGTCTATAAAGTTGAAACAAGTCACAAAGGCTCCGATTGTTGCACCTAAGATACCATGAAATATGATATTTTGTCCAGTTAAATATAAATTTGGAATACGCGTTCTTGTATTTATTGAAGTAGCAATTGGGTTACGAAAGCTTTTCATAATTCCATATAATGATCCTTCTGGAGTTCCTATGTAATCTTTATAGGTCAAAGGAGTGGAACTATAAACGTTATTTATTGCTTCTCGGAATCCAGGGTATCTCGACTCCATTCTAGCCATAACCTTTTCTTCTTTCATTTTTTTAAACTCATGGTAAGCAGCGTCACGCTCAGATGGTTTAAGTCTTGTATTAAAGGTATCTTCCCATTTTTTAACTTCATCAATAGACATGTATGCCATCACGCATATTGATTCTGCATATTCTTCAGATTTAGAAGAAGATGGTGTGCAGACATACAAGGCTTGTGGCCACGTTTCTTGAGTATAGTTCACTACATCCCAACAATCATCGGTAAAATGCTCATAAATATTGTGATTGATATAGGGAAACGATTTCTCTTTTAATGAAAAGTATACCATGAAAGAAGAAACTGTATTTTCCAATTTCAAAATTCTATCTCTATACGCAGGACGGAAATTTTCTTTTCCAAAAATAGTAATGGTCAAAGCTGGATGCAAATTGGAAATGAAGTTCTTTGCAAAATACTGAGAACCATCTTCACACTCAACGGAACTTGCAGAACGATCTGAATTATAATTCGCTTTTACGACTTCTTTCCTTTTTAAAACTTCTCCGCCGTGTTTTCTTAATTCACGCACAAGTAATTTGGAAATTTGCGAACCTCCATCAATCATTCGGTAACTGCCTTGTATATAACTATTTAATATTAACGCGAGAACATAAAAAGGAGTGGTTTCTTTATCTCCGGCGTATAGCATACCTGTGCCCAACAAAACTTCGCGGAGTTCTTTATTCTCAGTCAAACTATCAACAAATTCCCAAGCGGAGATTTCTAGAACCTCGGGCGTATCGATGTAGTTATCCTCTTCGTTTAGCTTAAGGTTGTACAAGGGAAAGAAATCGCACATTTCCTTAATCTTGCCACAAAACTTTAGAATAGCTGTCTCTTCTTTGGGGAAAAGGTCAATTAATTGAGAAGAAAATTTCTCGTAGCCTTGGCCATAAGGATAAGATTTTCCATTCGGCAATCTGACTTTGTCGAAACAATCTCTATCCAACGATTTCATATTCAAAGAATCAAAAATACCGAGATACTTGAACATTTTGTTTAGGTTTTGACCTTCATCCAAACCGCCAACATAATGCACCCCTGTATCAAAAACACACTTATCGCGACTGAAAACTTGCAATGCACCACCTATCTGATGATTCTTTTCCAGAACCAGAACAGAATAATTGTTTTTCGCCAAAATAACAGCAGAGGACAAACCGCCCATTCCGCTGCCAACAATAACAAAATCATATATTTTTTTATCTCCCATTAATCTCTCTTTCGTAAGATTATTAAAACATTCGATGTAGTTTTTGAATGTTTTTGAATTTCAATTTCTAAATTGTTTTTCTTGGCAAATTCTTGCATATCCTCCTCAGAAATGAATTCCAAAGGATGCTCGGCTTTATTAAACCCAAACACTTTTGTCGAGAAGAATTCGGTCAATTTTGTCATTTTATACGAACGTTCTTCACCTTTTAAGCCATCACGAATCATCAAAATTCCATTGGCGTTCAATTTACCAACTATTTTTTGAAGTAAGTTGTCTTGGTCGCTTTTTGGTAAATAATGTAATACGTCGTTTAAAAATAGAACGTCGCAAGCCTGAACATCGACTTGTCGAATATCATTACTCTCGAAACTTAGGTCTTTCTTAATTGTTATTGCGTGTTCGGCAATTTCAATTTTGTCCTTGTCGTAGTCTATTCCTTTTATTATTCTTTCGTTATTTCTATAGTAGAGATAATGACTCAAATATCCATAACCGCATCCGAAATCATAAATCACTTTTCTGTCATCAATGAGTTTATCGTAAAATGCAAAATTTGCTTTTTCTAATCTCCATTTTACGCGAACGTACCATTCTAAAATTGGACCTTTTAAAACGAAATTCTTCAAAAGAATAGGTCCCCAGAAATCTGTTCCGCCATGTTCTTTTTTAGTTTCAGCCATTCCTTCAACCATTACCCTTTTAGCAATTTTTGTCGTCTGAGAGTAGGTAATGTTCTCATCGTATGGAATTAGATCTAGCGCTTTAATGGTAATTTTCCCTCTGTTGATTAAGATATCATTTTTAGGATTGGCTTCGTGTGCTCCGCTGATTACGATTGGTTGAATATCCATTTGCAATTCATTCGCAATGTGGAACGCTCCTTTGTGAAAACGATTCATTGTTCCATCTTTACTTCGTGTCCCTTCAGGGAAAATAACTACTTGATAACCTTCCGCTATACGCTCTCGAATTTGTTTCAAATTGTCATCGGCTCCTTCTTTTGCAAACGGGAATCCTGCATAGCGAATAAATAGTCCAAAAACTGGGGAATTATATACCCAACTTTTCACCATGATCACAGTTTTCGGATTAATCATCAGAACAAGTAGTATGTCCAAAAACGAGCTATGATTGGCAATAATAATGTTTGGTTTACTGAAATCGATTTTGTCAACCAAGACTTCCTTTTTAATATGAAAGCCTGCATAAATAGTTGATTTCGCTAATCTGGAAACCAAGAAATTTAAAAACTGTCGCTTTTTCACCTTTTTTATGGGTAAAGGGAAAAGAACGAAAACGACCAATAGAGTCAAAAATATGCTGCCAAAAAGAAAATAAGTGTAAAGGAAAATACTATACAATAAAGTGAAAAACGTTATCGGAGGCTTTCCTTGATTGGTTCTGTTAAACACGAAGAGATTGAACAATAGTGGCTGGACAAATAGAGTGATAATTAATATTGTAGAGATCCCAATTATGCTCACCAAAGCAATTGAATTTATAGCTGGATGATGAGCAAAAATCAAGACACCAGTGCCCAGTAATGTTGTTATTCCTGAAAGTATAATAGCCGATCGATATGATTTATATGAGTCACTTCCTGTTTTATACTGCTGCATCAATCCATCAGTGGTGAATATGCTAAAATCATCGCCTAAACCGAAAATGAAAGTGGTAATTATAATGTTGACGAAATTGAATTTGATATCCAAAAGGTTGGTGATACCCAAGATCCAAATCCAAGCCAAAAGCATTGGTAGGAAAGCGAATAATGCCAATTCTATTCTTCCATAAATAATTAACAAAGTAATGAAAACCAGTAAGACAGAGAAGAGCAAAAGGAAATTAAAATCGTTTTGAACCGAAGTCAACATCATTTCTGTTATTTCGGAAATATCTAAAATAAATGCTCCATCAACCGAGTGAATTTTCACTTTACACTCAGCTAATTTTCCTCTATCAATGACTATACTAGTGATATACGATTGCTCGTTTTCAGAAGAAAATTGAAATTTAGTTAGTCCTAAATCTTGAGCCAAGGATTCACCTTTTTCTGGATCAAAAGTATTTTCAGAAATCCATTTGTAAAAAGGATCAAATGCAGTTGAAGAAAAATTGTTTTGCGCTGATGCTTCAGCAATATCTTTTTCAACCTGATCTTTCCGCGAGGACCAAAAAGTCAACCAATTTCTTTCTCCTTGGGCAATTTTCTCCTGATTAGGTAAATACGGCGCGGTAGAAATCAATTCACTTATGCCTAGTTCTTTCCGGTTTGTTTGAAGCGTGTCGAATATTTCTGCATTCAATGCTCTCGCTTTGTCTTCGGATGTTGCAGAGGCAATAACGTAAAACTTTTTATCATCATTCGGGTTGATTCCCGTATAGAATGCTTCTTTCTTTTTCAATTCATCAGTATGAAAAGAAAGTCGGTTGACATCGGCATCAAATGAGGCGTCGAACCCGCGAAATAGTGAGCCAGCCGTTATGAAAATCACTAACAAAATTCCAATTCTCAGGACCATTTTAGGCAGCTTTCGATCTTTCGTTTTTTGAACTGAATTAGGCAGATTAACCTTTAATAGTACAAAGATTACTGGTTGAAGAAGTAATGTAAATAAAACAGAACCCAAAAGAGTAAAAAGAGCGATCATTCCAAAATTTTGGAGAATCACAGATTCAGCAAAAAGCAGAGCGCCAAGCGCTGCAATGGTCGTGAAGCTTCCAATAATCATTGGTGCAGAGACATCTTTTATGGTTGAAAGAATATCTCCAGAATGTTTATAATGTGTAAAGAAATGGAACGAATAATCGAGGACAATTCCTAAAAGAACAGAAGCTGTTGCTAAAGAAATGGAGCTTATGTCAGGTTGTAAATATCCAACCATTCCCAATCCGCACAAGACGCCAAATACAGCTGGCAGTAAAAAATAAAAAGGTGCGAGGAGACTGCGGTAATATAAGACGAGGAGCAAAAGAATCAAGCCGAGACTTAAAAAAGCCGTCAAATAAGTATCCGCTTTAACTTGTCGAGCGTTTTCAACGGCAATTTGGAATGTTCCAAAGAAATCGAAGTTCAGTTTCTCTTTTGCGTTGAGCTTAGTTTTGAAAGATTCTAAATCGTCGTTGAGTTGATACAATGCTTTAGTATCATTTCTGTCAGGAACAATGCTCGCAAAGAATAGTATAGACTTTTCATCTTGCGTATAAACCAAACCATCTTTTACAACGTAAGCACCTTTTCCTTCTTCAGGACGAACGTTTTCTAATTGCTCATTGGCGATTCCTAAAGGATCTTGTGCAATGAAACTTTTCATGAAAAAGCCATCGCTTCCTTCTAGTTTCTTCGCATCGTTAGCTAAGGATTGTGCTATGGAAGTTTTTGTTATTTTACGCTCTATTTCTTCGTAATCAATTGGATGCGCATTTAGAACAAACGATTTTTGAAAATAACGAATCAGTTTTTTTTCATTCACATTTCGGTAAATGATCAAATCTGATATTCGACCTTCAAACTGAGTATTTAACTGTTCTTCGAGATTAATTAGTTTATCCTCTAGTTCATCTTCATCTTGAATTGCATCTATTGAAAAAATGATTTGTTTGTTTAGCGAATTTTCTTGAACGATTTTATTAAAACGCTGATATTGTTCGCTTTTTGGAAAAATAGAATACAAGTCTTCATTTATATTCAATTTTCCAACCCCGATTATCAAAAAGGAGACAATAGCAAGAAATAGCACCACAAAAAATAGTGGTTTCGAAATGAAAAATCGAACGATATTTGCAAATAATTTGCCCATTTATTCGTATTCTAAAATCTTAAGATTAGTTATTTAAGCCAAGTTTTTGGATACTTGACCATTTTATTATACTCTTCCTTATTTTTATCTTTCAGCACCATTAATGATGAGTTATATGCTGCTTTAACAGCAATCGGAACTCCTCCGCCTAATTCAGCCCAATGTCCACCAATAATCAAATTTTTCACGGGTGATTTGTAGTGCGCTACTTTGGATTGCATATTGCGTTTTCCAGGTCGGGTCCCCATCATTGAGCCGTCTTTGTTATGCGTATAACGGTGATAAGTAACAGGTGTTGCTACTTCGTAGAACTCGATATGCTTGCGTAAATCTGGACAAACTTCTTTTTCTATGCGCTCAAAAATAATTTGAGCATAATCGTCCTTTAGCTTTTTGTACTCTTCCGTTCTAACGTATTCACCCTTATCATTAAGCGTTGTTTTCCAGTTGTTTTCATAATCCATCCAAGCCGGCACGAAAATATTCAAGGTACCACTTCCTTCGGGTGCTAAGGTTTTGTCGCGTATTGTCGGTGCTAAAATACTTATGAATGATTTATGCGGATCACCAGAACTATGTTCCATTCTAGAAGTTTCCTGATTGTAGATGTACAACATCAAATCTTCAAAACCTAAACTTTCGGCAGTGCAATTTAAGGCAACAGAAATGGTTAAAGAGGAACTATACAATTCCGAATCATCCATTTTCTGTTTTATTTTTTCTGGGACAACATCCGGAGGAAGAAGTTTTTTGTATACCGTTTCTACATCACATGCTGCAATACAATGCGTAGCTGTGATTGAATATTCTTTGTGTCGTTTTTTATACGTTACACCTTTAAAGGTTCCGTTTTCGATATTGACTTTTGTGACTTCAGCGCTCAAAATTACTTCTGAACCATTATCGATTTTATTGATTTGTTCTTCCAGCCAAATAGGAATAACCTTACTTCCACCAATTGGAGGATTTTGGTAATCTTTGTTATAAGCCCAAGCAATTGGAAATAAGCATGAAAGTAAATCTATTTCAGAACAGAACAAGTCTAGCATTTTTTCGTCCTTGAAAAATTTCTTCAAACCTTTACGGACGCCTTTTTCACCGCCATGAAGAGCATATTTGATTAGTGGACGAATGATTCGAAGTTGATTCAGTTTGTAGAGCATTTTATTTATGCCTCCAACGGTTTCATAGCTCAAGAAAAATTGCGGGAAATTATCAGATACTTTAGCAACCGTTTGAGCGGCTCTAAAAAACTTTTCGATTCCCTTTTTTTCATGAGGGAAATCATGAATCAGTTTAGCTTTTAGTTCTTCAGGATTATTGCTTAAGGTGTAGTCGTAATTTTTATTAACGTGTTTGTGAATGGTATTCATAGTTATTGGGCGCGGATAATCGTCCCCCAAATATTCAAACACCTTTGTAACAGTTCCTTCAGGTCCACATTGATTTAACCAGTGAATGGCTGTGTCAAATATAAAACCCTTACGGTCAAACCCTTGCAAATACCCTCCAATGAGGTAGTGACGCTCGAGAACACATACTTTTAAACCTGATTTGGCGAGTAAGGCGGCAGCTGTTAATCCACTTACTCCCGAGCCAATGATAATAACATCATAGTCATTTTTTACCATAGTTTGTAAAAGTAATAAATTGCAAGAATATGCTTGGTTTAAAAGGTCTTTTCTCCAGCATATTAAAACACTTTTGTTTTCATTTTTAATACTTATCTTTGCCCTCTTTACGGCAAAATATGCCTTAGATTTTATAAGAATTAAGCGATATTTTTTGAATGAAAGCTATTAACGCACTATACGAAGCCCAAAAAATTGCATTTAGTCCATTTGTTTTCCAAACGGTCTATTGTATGTTGGAATTTGGCATTTTGGATGTATTAAATGATGCGAAAGAAGGAATTTCTATAAAAGAGATTTCCACTAAAACGAAAGTGTCAGATTATGGGGTTCGAGTTCTGTTAGAAATGGCTGAAGCGGCTGAAATTGTTGAAATAAAATCTGAAGATTTTTATAAATTGACGAAGATTGGGTATTTCCTTTTACGTGACGAAATGACAAGAGTGAATTTTTACTTCACCCAAGATGTTTGTTACAAAGGTTTGTTCTCGCTGAAAGAGTGTATCGAACAAGGTAAGCCTGTAGGTTTGAAAGAATTTGGCGATTGGTCAACATTGTATGAAGGACTTTCACAATTGCCAACTCATGTTAAGAAATCTTGGTTCGAATTTGACCATCATTATTCAGATAATTCTTTTGACGAAGCTTTGAAAATAATATTCTCTTACCAACCGAAAACGATTTTCGACATCGGTGGAAACACAGGGAAATGGGCAATGGCAAGTACCAAATATGATCCAAATGTCAATGTGAAAATATTTGATTTGCCAGGACAATTGAAAGTTGCAAAAGAAAATATAGACGCAATTCCAGCCAGTAAAGACAGGGTAGAATATATTGAGGCAAACATGCTGAAAGAAGAAACTGAAATTCCAGCAGGAGCAGATGTATACTGGATGAGTCAATTTTTGGATTGTTTCAGTGAAGTGGAAATTGAAAGTATACTTCGAAAAATTAAAAAGAACGCATCGAAAGATTCTACGATTTTTATCATGGAGACTTTTATTGATGACCAGAAATTCCCAGCTGCAAAATACAGTTTAGTTGCAACTTCTGTGTATTTTACAGCAATGGCGAATGGAAATAGCAAAATGTACTCGTCTAGTGTTATGAAATACATTATTGAAAAAGCGGGACTTAAGTGTGTTGGTGAACACCGTCTTCACGCAGATGCTTTCCATACCATTTTAGAAGTTAAAGTTCCTTAATCTAAAAATTAGAAAACAATCATTGCCCATGTATAAGATGGATTTGTCAGATATTGAACAGTATGCGCTTTACCTTAAACCGGTTGTGCTAAATAAGGATGTGAAAGACCAATTACATGAGTCTTTTTCATTTCTTACCGACTTTTCACGCGACAAGATTATTTACGGAATTAACACTGGATTTGGGCCAATGGCTCAGTTTAAAATCGACGAAGACAAACTTAATCAACTTCAATATAATTTAATTCGCAGCCATTCCTCTGGAACTGGAAACGTACTAGATGATGAAAGCGTTCGCGCTGTTGTAGTTGCTCGATTAAACAATTTTCTTCAAGGAAATTCGGGTATAAGTTTCGGAGTTGTTGAGCAATTGACTGCTTTTTTAGAAAAAGAAATTTATCCTGAAATATACGAGCATGGTGGAGTAGGAGCCAGTGGCGATTTAGTGCAGCTAGCGCACCTTGGACTGAACTTAATTGGTGAAGGATATGTTCGTTACAAAGGTGTTCGTCGAGCAACTGCAGAAGTGTTTGCAGAGCTTGGGTTAAAACCATTGAAACTTGAATTGCGCGACGGTTTAGGTTTAATGAACGGAACATCTTGTATGACCGGAATTGGCGCCGTTAATTTGGTTTATGCTTACCGTTTATTGAACTGGGGAATTATTTCTTCTACTATCATCAATGAGGTAATGGAGTCGTATGACGATTCTTTCTCTGAAGGATTGAACAAGGTAAAGTTGCATCCTGGGCAAATGCACATTGCAAAGGAAATGCGTGAATTCTTGACCGATAGCAACATGATCAAAAAACGCGAGGATTTGTTCTCCGATAACAATGTGATGCAAACGGTTGAATTCAAAAAGAAAATTCAAGAGTATTATTCAATTCGATGTGTTCCTCAAATTTTAGGACCAGTAAAGGAAACTCTTGATTACGCCAAATCTGTAATCGAAAATGAAATGAATTCTACAAATGATAACCCAGTTATCAGTGTAGAGGATCAAAATGTATATCACGGAGGAAATTTTCATGGCGATTATATTTCGCTTGAAATGGACAAGGTGAGACTAGTTGTTACAAAAATGACCATGTTGGCTGAACGTCAATTGAATTATTTATTGAACCACAAACTGAATGATAAATTCCCTGCGTTTTTGAACAGCGGAATACTAGGATTTAATTTTGGAATTCAAGGAATGCAGTTCACCGCAACATCTACGACAGCGGAAAGTCAAATGTTATCTAACTCAATGTACGTTCACAGTATATCAAATAACAATGATAATCAAGACATTGTTAGTATGGGCACGAATAGTGCCGTAATGACGAAAAAAGTTATTGAGAATGGTTTCCAAGTAATGGCAATTCATATGATGGCTGTTTGTCAAACAATTGACTTGTTGGATGAAGACCAACGCAAAAAATTGTCACCGAAAACGTTAGAAATTTATAAATCTTTACGAAATGTAGCTCCAAGTGTGACGGAAGATGTCGCGCAATTTGAAAATATTCGTAATATTATAGATACCTTACGTAAAAAGTCGGTTGAGTTATGAAAAGTGCATTAATTACTGGAGCTTCAAGAGGGCTTGGACGTGCTATTGCGATACAATTAGCGAAGGACGAAAATTTGCATATTCTAATCAATTATGCGTCAAATAAAGATGCTGCGTTGGAAACAAAAAAAGTAATTGAAGAAAACGGCGGGACAGCTGAACTTTTACCTTTTGATGTTAAGAATAGTGCAGAAGTTAGTAAGTCTGTAGGTGATTGGATAGAAAATAATCCAGATAAAAATATTGAGGTATTGGTTAACAATGCCGGAATTACGAAAGACAATCTATTTCCGTGGGTAACTGAAAAAGATTGGGATGACGTAATGGACACTTCCGTAAAAGGAATGTATAACTGCACACAAGCAGTAATTTCAAAAATGTTACGTAGCCGCTCAGGTCGCATCATTAATGTTGCATCTTTAAGTGGGCAAAAAGGCGTTCCTGGTCAAACGAATTACTCTGCTGCAAAAGGCGCAATGATAGCAGCAACAAAAGCCCTTTCGCAAGAAATTGCTAAGAGAAAAATAACAGTAAATGCAGTTGCTCCCGGATTTATCATTTCTGATATGACGAGTGATTTAAACGAAGACGAATTAAAGAAAATGGTACCGGCTAATCGCTTTGGAACCGCAGAAGAAGTTGCTCACTTAGTAAGTTTCTTAGCTTCTGACAAAGCTGCGTATATTACTGGTGAAGTCATAAATATTAACGGGGGAATTTACGCTTAACAATGGAAAACAGAGTAGTCATTACAGGTATCGGAATTTATTCGTGCATTGGCGAAAATTTGACAGATGTTTTAGAATCTCTTCAAAAAGGGAAAAGCGGTATTATTTATGATCAAGCTCGTAAAGACTTCGGTTACCGCTCTAGCTTAACGGGTTTTGTTAAAGATCCTGACTTGAAACCATTTCTCTCTAGAAGAGAACGTATCGGAATGCACCAACCTGCAATGTTCGCCTATATGGCAACTAAAGAGGCAATGGAAAATTCAAATCTAGATGTCGATTTCCTTGAAAAAAATGAAACGGGAATTATATACGGAAATGATTCTACTGCTGGAGCTGTTATAGAAACAATTGATAAAGTTCGAGAAAGAAAAGACACTACTTTGATAGGAAGTGGTGATATTTTTCAGAATATGAACTGTACCATCAATATGAGTCTTTCTACCATTTACAAATTGAAAGGTATCAATATTACAATGTCAGCGGCTTGTGCTTCTGGTTCTCATTCAATAGGAATGGGTTATTTGTTAATCAAACAAGGACTTCAAGATCGCGTAATTTGCGGTGGTGGACAAGAAATTAATGTATACGCGATGGGCAGTTTCGACGGTTTGGCAGCTTTTTCTATCAATGAAAAAGATCCAACAAAAGCGAGTCGACCTTTCGATAAGGATAGAGATGGCTTAGTTCCTTCGGGAGGTGCCGCGACGGTTATCATCGAATCATTAGAATCTGCATTGAAACGAAATGCTCCAATTTATGGAGAAATCCTTGGCTACGGTTTTTCTTCAAACGGAGATCATATTTCTAATCCAAATTTGGATGGCCAACACCGTTCTTTGAATATGTCTTTGAAACAAGCTGGATTGACACCAGATCAAGTTGATTACATAAATGCTCACGCAACATCAACGCCAGTAGGTGACGGAACGGAAGCGCAAGCAATTGCGGATGTTTTCGGATCAAAAGTTCCAGTAAGTTCTACTAAATCAATGACAGGTCATGAATGTTGGATGGCTGGAGCCAGTGAAATCGTTTATTCTTTGTTAATGATGAAAAACAATTTCATCGCTCCAAATATCAATTTCGAAAATCCAGATGAGGAAACCAGTAAGATTAATATAATACCAGAATACAAAGAACAAAACATAGATTGTTTCTTATCAAATTCGTTTGGATTTGGAGGAACAAATTCTTCACTAATCATTAAAAAATATATTCCCTAATTTTGCACTTTTTATTATATGGAACGAGCAGAGATTATTAATACAACAAAACGATTCCTTTCTGAGGAATTTGAAGTTGATATCGACAAAATCCAAGATGCCAACAACTTAAGAGATACTCTTGATTTGGATAGTTTAGATTATGTAGATTTGGTAGTCTTAATGGAAGAAAACCTAGGCTACAAACCAACAGCAGACGATTTCAAAGTAATAGAAACGTTCAGCGATTTCTACGATTTAGTAGAGCAAAAATTAAAAGTAGCTTCATAATAAATGGAGAAAAAGTGGGACGGAAAGACCAAAGGCTCCCTCTGGGGATATAAGTTTTTCATCCTGTGCATCCGAATTTTCGGAATTTGGGTTTCTTATTTTTTCTGTTTTTTTGTCGCAACTTATTTTGTGTTGTTTGCTAAAAAACAGAGAAACGCACTTATTAAATTTTATCAAAAAGGATTTCAGTTTAGCAAATCAAAATCAATTTGGTTTGCTGCCCGTAACTTTAATTTGTTCGGGAGAATATTAATTGATCGACTCGCACTAAAAACCATCAAACGAAAACATTACACCCAAAGTTTTGACAACGAGAAAGCTCTGGTCGAAATGAATGAAGCTGGAAAGGGCGGTTTTCTATTTTCCGGACATGTAGGAAATTGGGAAAATGCTGGTAATTTGATTGGTGAGCGTATTACTTCAAAAATTAACATTCTCATGTTGGACGATGAGGTGGAAAAAATCAAAAATTACATTGAAAATTCTTCAGAAGAGGCAAAATTTAATTTAATTCCATTGAAAAATGATATGTCTCATCTGATTTTGATTCATCGAGCGCTTAAAAAAAATGAGTTGATTGCCCTTCATGCTGATAGAACTTTACCCAATCAAAAAACCTTTCAATTTGACTTTTTAAATGGAAAAGCAGAATTTCCAGCCGGACCGTTTATCATGGCGCATAAGTTCAAAGTTCCTATTACCTTTGTATTCGCAGTGAAAGGAAAAGGTACCCACTACAATCTTTGCGCTACCGATTTAATGTATAATAGTGAAAGTCCTGAGCAAATTGCTGAAGCTTACGTGAACAAATTGGAGCAAATGGTGGTTGATAACCCTATACAGTGGTTTAATTTTTATGATTACTATGTTAATTGAAAAATCAGATATTAAAAAATATATACCTCAACGTGAGCCATTTATTATGGTTGACTCTTTAACTTCCGTTGATGAAACAGGGTTTTTAAGCAGTTTCCGCATTGAGCCAAGCAATGTTTTAATGAATGGAGATGTACTTTCTGAGTCGGCTTTAGCAGAGAATGTAGCTCAAACATGTGCAGCTGGATTTGGGTATTTAGCAAGTTTGAAAGAAGAAGGAGAAGCGAAATTGGGTTTCATTGGTGCAATAACGAAAATGGAAGTTTTGTCTGAAATTAACGCCAATACAACCGTTGAAACACGTGTAAACATCCTAAACACTTTCGAAACAATTCATTTGGTTGAAGGTCTAGTAAGTGCAAATGGTAAGGAACTTATCAAATGCCAAATGAAAATTGTATTAGCATGAAAATCTTAGAATCTTCTATCGAACAACAAGTACGCTTTAGCGAAACTGATGCCATGGGTGTGGTTTGGCACGGGAACTATTTGAAGTTTTTCGAAGACGGGAGAGAAAAATTTGGTGCGGAGTTCGGGATGGAATACCTGGATGTCTTTAAACAAGGATTTTATACACCCATAGTCAAATCAGAAATCAACCATAAATCCAGTGTGTTTTATGGAGATAAAGTTCATGTTTCAGTTGTACTAGAATTGCATTACGCGGCTAAGATCATGTTTCATTACGAAGTGATAAACATGACAACCAATCAAATCGCAGCAACGGGTAAAACGATGCAAGTGTTCATGAATGTTTCTGATCGTAGCTTAGAACTTGTAAAACCTGCCTTCTACGAAGAGTGGGAAAACAAACAAAATTGGAAAGAGGCTTGAGTCTATTTTTGAAATATGGAACCTTAATTACTCCGCTCGGAATTGGAATGGATGAACATTTCGAAGCACTTTCTAAAAATGAAACGGGTATCTCGCTTCAAGAAGAAAAAGGCTTTGAAGAAGTTGATTTGTACCTTTCGACCATCAAGGATTTGAGCGGGAATCGCTACAATAATTTGCTTGAAATGGCTTGTGATGAAATTTTAAGGGTCCATACTCTGGATCTTCTTAAGGATAAATCAACTGGAATCATTCTAAGTACGACTAAAGCAGATTTGGACGATTTGCCAAACGATACTTTTCAGTCTTCTAGAGATATTATAAAGGAAAAATTCCAAAATCCAAACGATGTAATTATCATCTCAAATGCTTGTATATCAGGAGTTCTTGCGGTTAATTTGGCTGCTGATTACCTTGAGTTTGGAAAATTTGAAAATGTATTGGTTATAGGAATTGATGTGCTCAACGAATTCGTTGTCAATGGATTTCAAAGTTTGAGAGCATTAAGTCCAGCGCCGTGCGCCCCATTTGACACTGACAGAAAAGGAGTAACACTGGGCGAAGCTTGTGCTGCACTTTTGGTTACCAAAAATAAAGGAGAAGGTTTTGCAGTTGAATATTCTGGAGGATCTTCATCAAATGATGCAAACCATATTTCTGGACCTTCCAGAACTGGCGAAGGATTGGTTCGATCGGTGAATAGAACTTTGGAAAGAAGTGCTATCGATAAAAATGATATCGATTTTATTTCTGCTCACGGAACGGCGACTTTGTACAATGACGAAATGGAAGCTTTGGGTTTCAATCGATTGGAATTACAAAACGTTCCAGTTAATAGTTTCAAAGGAAATTTCGGGCACACACTTGGTGCTGCAGGATTAGTCGAAATTGCGGCTAGTATGCTTTCTATCGAAAAAAACACTTTGTTTGCTTCAGTTGGTTTCAAAGAACTTGGAACAACTAAAGCCATAAATATTTTGAAAGAAAATAAAACGCAAGACGTAAATGTTGTCTTAAAAACGGCATCTGGATTTGGCGGAGGAAACGCTTCACTTTTAATTCGTAAAGTGTAATGAAAATCCTAGGACATAGTTTTATCAATCGTAAAGGGGCATTTTTGAACGGAAAAGAAGTTGTTTCTTGTCCAGAAAATGAGGCTAAATTCTTGAGACATATATACAAAGCGCTTGAAGTAAATTATCCAAAGTTTTACAAAATGGATACTTTGTCGAAAAGCGTCATTTTGGCTGATTTCATATTAAGTCCTACATATACTGACTTAACAGAACAAGAAGATAAACTTCAATTGCTTTTCGCTAACGACGAATCGAGTAAACGAACGGACTTGAGTTTCATAGAAAGTTACGTTCCTAAAGAAGCTGCTAGCCCATCACTTTTTGTCTATACTCTGCCGAACATTCTTACGGGTGAATTGTCTATAAAACACAAATGGTATGGAGAAAACACCTTCTTTATTTTAGATAAATTCAATGCGGAATTTTACCTTGAACAAATTAGAATGTCGTTTTCGCGAGGAAATGAATATTGTTTGTGCGGTTGGATAGGATCAGTTGACAAAAAAAACGAAGAATGTTTCCTATTTTTACTATCGAAATCAGAAGGTGAAGTTACATTTAACGAATTAGAAAATATATTAAATACCTATAGAAATGAGTAGTTTAAAAGAGAACTTAAAAGTTCAAATCATCGAACAATTGAATCTTGAAGATTTGTCACCAGCTGATATTGTTGATGATGCTCCTTTATTCGGTGATGATGGATTGGGTTTGGACTCAATAGATGCGCTTGAATTTATCGTTTTATTGGATTCAGAATATGGAATCAAAATCGAAGATCCAGCAGGTGCACGTGAGATTTTTTATTCTCTAAACTCATTAGCTTCATTCATCGAAAGCAATCAAAAATAAGAATGGACATTTTTATCACAGGTTATGGAACTATTTCATCGATTGGTAAAAATGTCGAAGAAACTTACGCATCCTTACTTGCTGGAAAATCAGGCATTAAACAAGGCGTAAAAGCACATACCAAACGTTTCAAAGTTGGCGAAATTGATTTGTCAAATGATGAATTGATGTCGACTTTTGGTTTAAAAACGAAAGGTTCAAGAACTGCTTTACTCGGAATGGTTGCGGCTAAAGAGGCTTTCAAAGGGCATGAACTGTCTAATGAAATTCGAACTGGATTGATTTCTGGAACTTCTGTCGGAGGAATGGATATTTCTGAAATAGAATACGAGAAATACCACAACGGCGAAAAGGAAAACATACTCAACTATCTTCATCATCCAAGTGGAACTAGTACGGAGCAAATGGCCGAAGAGCTTGGGATTAACGGTTTTGTGAATACAATTTCCACTGCATGTTCATCAGCTGCAAATGCAATTATGATGGGGGCGCGCATGATTCGAGCAGGAAAACTAGATCGAGTTATTGTTGGTGGTACAGATAGTATGACCAATTTTACGATTTCAGGTTTCCGATCTTTAATGATTTTCGATGAGGAATTCTGTCGACCATTTGATGAAACTAGAAAAGGATTAAACCTAGGTGAAGGCGCAGGATTTATTGTAATTGAATCTGAGAAATCTCTTCAAAAGACGAAAATGAAACCTTTGGCGAAATTGTCAGGTTGGAGCAATGCTTCAGATGCTTTTCACCAAACGGCTTCATCTCCAGAAGGCAATGGAGCAATTTTAGCCATGACGCAAGCCTTGAAAATTGCAAAATTGAAGGCCACTGATATCAGTTATGCCAACGCACACGGAACGGCAACGCCAAATAATGATTTGTCTGAATCAAAAGCATTTATAAAAATATTTGACGGAAAAGTACCTCCGTTCAGTTCTACAAAAGCATATACTGGTCATACTTTGGCTGCAAGCGGTGGAATTGAAGCGGTAATCGCGATACTAACGATGAACAACAGTGTTCTTTTCCCGAATTTGAATTTCAAAAATCCAATAGAAGAAACAGGATTGATTCCTGTGACTTCCGTTCAAAAAAGTGTTGAAGTAAAACACGTTTTGTCAAATTCTTTTGGGTTTGGCGGTAACAATTCAACAATAATTTTGTCAAAAGTATAAGCATGTTTTACATCCACGCCATAACGTCAATTAGTCATCAAGATTCATTCTTGAATGCGGATGTAAACGAAAACTTACAAGCTATTTCTGACGAAACTCCGTTGATCGCACCAAATTATAAGGACTATGTTTCTCCAGTAGCATTGCGTAGATTAAGTTCTATTTTGCGAATGGGAATTGCGGCAGCAAAAGAATGCGAGAATAAAGTTGGACAACCCTTTGATGCTATTTCAGTAGGAACGGCTTTAGGCTGTCTAACAGACACTGAAAAGTTTTTGAAAGTGATCAACTCAGTTGAAGGTGATATTTTATCTCCTACAGCTTTTATTCAGTCTACACACAATACCATTGCAGGTCAGATTTCATTGGATATGGGAAACCATTCCTACAACATGACGCATACGCAAAATAATGTTTCATTTGAAATGGCCTTAATTGATGGTATGCTGTGTTGTTCAGAAGATTCAAAAAATGTTTTGGTCGGTGCAGCGGACGAAGCCATTGACTTTTTAAACTTATTGAAACCGGCGATTTTACCTCAAGAAGCACATTTGACTTCTGGAGCGACTTTTCTTGTTCTTCAGCCAAATAAGAATGCAAATTCTATAGCGATTAAAGACTGTTCAGCCATTAAAACGAAACGCAGTTTGCATGAAGAAATAGAGACATTTTTGACTGATAATAACATCTCGAAGAATGACATTCACAAAGTGTTTTCTAATAACGATGAATTGAATAATCAGTTTTCGGATCACGTGAATTTTTCTGAGTTCACAGGCTTACATTACAGTTCTTCCGCTTTTGGTACGCACATGGCGCACGATTGGCTGTTGAAAAACGCAAACAAAAATGTACTTGTTGTCAACTCTGGATGCAACGAAAATATAGGATTGATACTACTCTCAAATGTTAAGGCATAAACTCAACGTATTGTTCCTAGTCCTTTCGATGGTACTTATTTCCATCATTTTCTGGACGGATGACAATATGCTAACTCTTCTATTTACAGCCTTTCTAATATTCTTTTTGATTCTTAGTGCCGGTGTAATGTTTTTGCGTTTTAATTACTTTCTAAAAGCAATTTGTTCTACTGATAAACCATTTGTCCTTTTGACATTCGACGATGGGCCAGATCCGAAAACAACGCCGAGTATCTTAGATAATTTGGCAAAATACAATGTCAAAGCACTATTTTTTGTCATCGGTAAAAAGGCAGAGACTCACCCTGAATTAATTGATAGAATTTTGGACGAAGGTCATTCTATTGGAAATCATACTTATTCTCATCCGCCAATTTTTGCCTTGATGAATGGAGAAAAAGTAAAAGATCAGATCGTAAAATTTAATCAAGTTTTAGAGAAAAAAGGAGTGAAGACGAATGTCTTTCGTCCACCTGTTGGGTATACCAATCCCATTATTGCTAGAGTCATTAAGAATTTAAATCTCAAAGTTATAGGTTGGAACAAGCGTTCATATGACACAGTCATCTTTAATTCTAGTTGGCTATCTAATAGATTATTAAGCCAAGCAAAAGCAGGAAGCATTATTCTTCTTCATGACAACTTAAAGCAAACGGAGGCTGCCTTACCTATGTTTTTGGAAAAGGCGAGAGAAAAAGGCATTATCTTTGCAAACGAGTTGGATATAAAATCGATATTAAATGAAAATAGTTAGTCTACTTTTAGTTTTTACGTTTGTATCCTTGTCGTATTTCGCTCAAGATTTTAAGAAAATTAGTGATCCAACTGCTTGTAGAGCTTCAATCTTAAAAAAGCAAAAAGCAACAAAAACGCTAACAGCAGATTTTAAAGAAACAATTTATTCATCCATGTTCAATACGCCTCAAAAGGCCAATGGAGAATTGAATTACAAGCAAACCGACAAAATTCGCTGGGAACATACTTCGCCAACAAAAAAGGTGATGCTGATAGACGGTTCAAAAATTAAGTATTCTGAAAATGGAGTTGAAATAAAAGATCCGTCAACCAAAGCTGTTGTCAAGAAAATTCAAAACCTGATGGTCAAAATGTTGTCAGGTGACTTTTTGGACGGAAAAGACTTTACCATTTACTATTACGAAAGTGGTAGTGAGTTCAAATTGAAATTGAAACCTAAATCTAGCCGTATGTCGAAATACATAGAGTCTGTGGTTTTAATATTTAACAAAAGCGATTTGCTATTAAACGAAATGAGTTTGATCGAAGACGAAGACGAGAAAATAGTATATTCGTTCAATAACGTCAAATCAAATAGTACAATTAGTGATTCTAAATTTCAATCTTTCTAATGATTCTAAAGGATAATTTTTACTTGGTTAACGAACTTTTATTCGAAGAGAATACCATTTCGGCCAAATTGCAATTGAATGCAGATCATCCAATTTTCGAGGGGCATTTTCCGAATAATCCTGTCACGCCTGGTGTTATTGAAATGGAGATTATTAAAGAAGTTGTTGGTTTGGCAATTGAGCAGCCAGTGAAAATGAAAGCGATGTCTTCGTGCAAGTTTCTGGCAATTTTAAACCCAAATGAATCTCCAGAGATAACAGTAAATATTTCTATTGCAGAGCGCGAAGGTCAGCGCATTCGAATCAATGGGTCAATCTCTGATGCTGAGAAATCCTTTATGAAAATTGGGGCTGAGTATTTTATTGCATAGCTAAAAAAGCAGTTTGTTGTTTTATATTTATTTGTATCTTCAATAGAATAAGTTTGTGGTCATAAATTGGAACCGTATAAATTTTCAAATTTGAATCTACTACAAATGAATAAATTAAAAATAATCACTGACGTTTTCATTCTAAAAAAAATCGTGTCCATTCGTAATCAAAATGTCATGTTGGATCAGGATTTAGCTGAATTGTATGTTGTGCCAACAAAAGTATTGAATCAGACTGTAAAAAGAAACAGTAAACGTTTTCCAGATGATTTTCATTTTCAATTAAATGATGCTGAATTTGAAAGTTTGAAGTCACAATTTGTGACCTCAAAAAGAGGCGGAAGAAGAAGTTTGCCAAATGCCTTTACTGAACAAGGTGTCGCTATGCTTTCAAGCGTCTTGAATAGTGATGTGGCAATAGAAGTTAATATTCAAATTATTAGAATCTTCACGAAAATGAGAACGCTAATTTCCAAGAATACGGATATATTATTGCAACTCGAAAGGGTCGAAAACAGATTGCTAATGAATCAAGATACGATTAGTCAACACGAAGATGAAATTGCATTGATTTTTAAATATTTGAAAATTTATTGAAACCTTCAATTCCTGAAAGAAAAAGAATCGGTTTTAAGGAATAAGTTTATTTACTTCTTACCGGCGACTTCCGAAATACAGACAAAACACCGAAAATCACAACAAAAACGGCTGCAAAAGCAAAACAAGACAATAGAATTGCTCCAATAAAGTATTGTTTCAA
>TARA_R110000737_G_scaffold236632_1_pt1 | contig 24793 bp, 21 predicted proteins | sample TARA_R110000737 | Tara Oceans TARA_R110000737 (sample SAMEA4398027) | marine metagenome | biome: Polar Biome; feature: [SRF] surface water layer (ENVO:00010504); material: water (ENVO:00002006), including particulate matter (ENVO:01000060) such as... | depth 5 m | reverse complement strand
ACTTGCGGCTTAAACCCCTCCCAGCTGCGACTTACATCACCGGTCCATGGCACCATGCCGTAACGTTGTGACCCAATAAAGCCAGAGCGCATTAAAATAAATGGCCGAGTATCTGGCTGAAATTTTCTCAGCCTCTGATAAAGCATTTCGGCCCATTGATGACCATAAACATTATGAACCTCATCACCGGTAACCTTATTACCGTTAAAGTTATGCAAAGCATTAGCGGGATGCACTTCAGGCTCCCCTAAATCGCCCCACCAACCTACCACACCTTGTTCAGCAAGCTGCTGATAATATTGCCAAAACCAGTCTTGACTTTTTTCATCAAAAACATCAACTAAGCCAGTATTACCAAAGTAGAAATCAAATGTCTCTGCCTCGCCCTGCTTATTTTTCATTAACGCGCTATTTTCAACTGCGCTCTGCCATTGACTCGATGAGGATAAAATAAAGGGCTCGGTGATCATAATGGTATTAACACCTTGCGCTTTAAAATCTTTAATCATAGCAAGCGGGGTCGGAAAAGCCTTTTTATCCCAGGTTAAATTGCCCATATGGCCTTTTATATCGGGGCCAAACCAATATAAATCGAACACGATGGCATCAAGCGGAAAGTCTTCATCATGATATTTTTGCACGACAGCGCGTGCTTCTTGCTCACTATGATAACCAAAGCGACTGGCAATATTACCTAAACTCCAACGTGGTGGTAGCGGTTGTTTGCCGGTAACCGCCACCAAGTTTTCAATTAATTGCGGGTAAGTTTCGCCGCTGATAATAAGGTAAGATGTTCGACCACCAAGCGCGCTAAATTGCACTATATCGGACTCGTCATGGCCAATATCTAACTCGCCATTAGCTGAATTGTCAAAAACAATAATATATTTATTACTCGACATAATAGCCGGTAAACCGAAATACATTTGCTTTGAATGATTTTGATAACCGTAATGAGCACGGTTATATAACGGCATTCTATGACCGCGCCGATCCATGCCAAGTACACGCTGGCCACCACCCATTATTTTTTCTTGTGGTTGTAGCTTAAAACGAAAACCTAGCTTAAAATTGGCTTTATTTTCTGCACTTTCTTCAGCTTTTAGTTGCTGTTCTTGCTGGGTAAATAGCCCTTGCTCTTCAGCAGCAATATGTTCGCCATTTGGCTTAGTGTATCGAATACTAAACGGTGATTTATTGATAATAGCGACTAACGCTTTACTGTGAAGTATTAACTGTTTTGCTGAGTCGACAACGGTTAATTCAGTGGCATAGTTAATGTCATCATTGAAGGTATTCTTTGCTTTCGTCGCGAGTGCAAATGATGGTAACTGTTTAAAGCCAAGCGGTTGATAATGTACTTCAAATACTGATGGTTTTAGGACATTAATATTCACTAAACCATCACTTGTGGTCACTTCTAGTGTCTTGACGGTTAATTGATGCGCAATATAATCGCGGGTAAAACCTTGCCAACTGCAAGTGCCTAGCAATAAAGTAATAAGAAATAAAACGCTTGAACGCATTACTGAGCTTGATTCAACGTAAGATTTTTTCATGATTATTTAGTCACTTGTAATTGAAAAACATACGAGCTCAGGGGCGCTATATCAACTAGGATACTTGCCGTTTTGTCACGACTAACGCTTAAGCTATTGTTTTTACCATAAAGTAAATCGCTTAACGGATATTGCCCTGCGACTAGCTGCCATTCATTAACCAAAGCTTTAGGTAATTGCAGCGAATATTGGTAGCTCTTTTCACTATCGAAATTACTCAGCACAATTAACTTTTCTGTGCCATGCCAACGGGCAAAGGCAAATTGCTGATGGTTATATGTGGTTAGGGCTTTACGATTCTCGTCATGCAAACTAAGGTATTGTCCCTGCATCGCCTTATTGTCAGCTGAAATAGTCATTAGGCGCTGATAAAAGTCGCGCAAGCTATGCTCGCTAGCCGTTAGTTGAGCGCCGTCAAACTTACCACCATTCATCCAACGTTGATGAGCCGGGACGCCAGCATAATCAAAAATACTGGTACGAGTTGGGTCGCCAAAGCCGGTTTCTTCACTGCCATCTTCCCCGACTTCTTGGCCAAAATAAATCATCGTCGGTGAGCGACTAATTAACGCTGAGACCACCATAGCAGGTTTTGCTTTTTCAGCGCTGCCAGCAAAGTCAGGGCTGGCAATGCGTTGCTCATCATGGTTTTCTAAAAAGTGTAATAAGTGTTGTTCAATATCCCCGTAGCGCTGTTGTATATTCGCTAAATCACCGGTATTACCAATACCTTGCATGATATCTTTCAAACGGTCATAAAAATCGACTTTGTCGTACAAGTAATCCATTTTTCCTAGCTGAATATAATTTCGGTATTGTTTTGGGTTATAAACTTCCGCCAAGATAAAGGCGTCTTTATTGGTCATTTTAATTGCTGAGTTTAAATAACTCCAAAACTCAACCGGCACCATTTCAGCCATATCGTAACGAAAACCATCAACGCCTTTAGCTAGCCAAAACTGGGTTATATCACGAAATTTCAGCCACGCACTTGGCACTTTTTTGTCACGCCAAAACTCATTATGCGCTTGATAGTTTTTAAACCGATATGCTTCAGGTAAAGTTGCAAAAGTATAACTACCATCGGGTTTAACGCCGTAATTGACCTTAACCGTTTCATACCAGTCATTGATATTAGGTTGGGCTGCCCGTGAACCATTGCCAGTCCATTTTGCCGGCGACTCGTTAAATAGCCCATCGGCTAACGGATGGTTTTCGCCACCTAATGGCGCATAACCACCTTGAGGCCTCGGGACTTTAAAATCCTGCCCAACAACATAATAAAAATCATTCTCAGCTGAAAATTCGACACTTGTATCGTCATCAGCGCCAAAATCACGCACACCGCTAGGCTTACCTAAAGAGTGATAACCTCTTGCAATATGGTTTGGTACAATATCGATAATGACTTTCATGCCTTGCTGATGGGTTCTTGCTATTAGCGCTTCAAATTCTGCCACTCGGTTAGCGGGATCATCGGCTAAGTCTGGGTTGACACTGTAATAATCTTTTACTGAATAAGGTGAGCCAGCGCGGCCTTTGACGACATCAGGGTCGTCATTATCAATGCCAAATTCGCTATAGTCGCCAATTAAGGCATGATGCGGCACACCGGTATACCAGATATGGCTAACACCTAACTCTTTAATCGCCTTTAGTGCCGTATCGCTAAAATCGCTAAATTTGCCAACACCATTTTCCGCTATCGTACCCCAAGGCTCATTTGTACTGTTTTGATTACCAAATAAACGCGTAAAAACTTGATAAACCACTGGTTTTCCGGAATTTTCAGATAAAGTTATATTTTTACTTTGCTTTGCGTCATCTGGCTCAAGGTCGCTAGTTGGCGGTACTGTTTCGGGTCTACAGCCGTTAAGACAGCTGGTCAGTATTAAGCTACTGACCACGACTTTCCATGGTTTTATTTGAGATAATGTAAATAAGCAATCACGCATTTAAGCACCCTACAGGTTAAATGCTCGTCTGCTAAAAATATTGAAAAGTCAGACCAGAGCAACAACAAAGACAATATTTTGAGGGTACACATTAAAATGCCGCCATGCCAACTGCATACGAATTCATAAAGCATTTATTTATGACTTGTTGCTCTGATGGGATCAAACTTGGTGGTTTTTCGAGTTTAAAGTGCCTAACTTACGGCACGTAACCGGTCATTTCTAAAAAACCCTGGCCTTGGTGACTACCAGAAAACGTCACCATGCCTTCAAAATACTCAATACCAAAGCGCATAATTTGCTTTGTGTTAATGACGCTAACCTCAATATCGATATTTTCCTCAGCAATACCGATTAAAAATAGCTCTGGGTAAGCTGAACTTTCATTTGAGCGAGTGTTGTTTAGCTGAGTTAAAATAATATCTTTCGCTGTTAACGTCTTAATGCTGCCATCGCGGCGCATAATACTGCCATAGAGAAAGTCTTGCTCGTTTGAGCGAATACGATAAACCATTAACGCTGTATTGGCATTTAAGCGCAGTGAAAACCAGTCCCAACCTTGCTGATCTTCCGCCAACATTTGCGAGCCCCACTCTCGATCAAACCAGGCGTCACCCGTTACTTTTTGCCATTGGTTTTGCCAAAATACTTCACCGCTAACCTTGATAAAAGGTTGTGAGTAATAATGACTAGCAATCGCCAAGCTACCATGTTTCTGGCTAAAGCCATTATCACCTTGCAAAAAATAATGAGCTTTTTCCGTTAGCGCGGCATCAACATTTAAGTCCAAATTCACTTGCCATTGTTGTTGCTTTTTAGGTAAAAGCGGCACTTGCTTTGACAATTCATCCGGTGACTGATGCGCTTTAGTGCCAGTAAAATTGCCGTAACGTAATTTAGCAGGCAATAACCCCTGACGAGATTGCCATTGCCAATCATCTATCTGAGCGTGAAATGGTTGGGTATTGATAACTACATTGCCTAATTCTTCTCTAGCACTTCGAAATGCCGACTGATGTTGTTCTGCATCGGCTAACGCCGCATGGGCAAAGTACCAGTGTTTATCTTCAACAGCGCGGCGGAACAAGGTCCATTGCGCAGCCAATGACTGACCACTTTCGGTGCGTAGGTTTGCTGTTAAATACCACCATTCTTGCTGAAATGTTTTGTGTGGGGCATGGGCCTGTGGAAAAGTAATGACATGGCTTTTAGTGGGTTTGTCAAAACTGCCAACGCTATCACTCAACCCTTTCAACGGTGAGCGAGATGGCGCTTTTTCGTCACTGCAAGCGGCTAAAAGTAAAATACTGAGTAGACTTATGGTCAATAACTGTATTTTGGCCAATGGCTGATTTTTTATCATGACAAACTTGCTCTGATCTTGAGTTTATATAGGGGTATTGCGAGTGCAGGGAGTAACATCAAGACACCAAGCACACTGCTGACAGCAAATGGTCCGAAGTCAAATACCAAGGGCATTGACCAACCAAACGATGCCGGTAATACCAAACTCACCAGCGCATTCGCTAGCACTATAGCTATTGGCCAACTTAACACAATAGCGCCAAAGGCAAGCAACAGCCATTGTAATAACATATGACTAAAAAGCTCAAACTGGCTATAGCCTAAACTGCTTAAAATATGTAAGTCGGGTTTGCGTGCTAATTCCAAACTATTAGCCGATAAAAACAAACCTAAACAGGCAATTGAAAGTAGAACAAAGGCAATAGCTTGCGTTAAGACAAAGGTTTGCTCAAATACCGCTAGCGCCAGCTGTTTAATTTGCTCAGGCTGATAAATTTGATTTTCATCTAGACCAACCTCAGTCATTAGTGCCTGTTTAATCGCATCGACATTAACCGTTAAAAATAAGCCAAAGCCCGTTTCTTGCCACGATGACAATTCATCTAGGGAAAATTTTGACGCTATTTTTACCGAAAAACTTTGATTGCCATAATCATAATATATCGCTTGAACGCGACATGATAGCTTTTGTTGACCTTGTCTTATCTCAATCACTTGCTGCAAATCAAGCGAGCGCTTGAAGGCTAGTTGCTCGTTAATATAACAATTTTTTTCTGACGATTGTGCGTTATTCAATGCACTCAGCGTAACCAACTGCCCTGATTTCAACAATAAACTCTCTTGCTGCCTTTTTGAGCTAAGATGAAAAACCTCAACCGTATCTTGTTGATACCTTGCCACTGTACTGGCAAATAAAACAGTTTCTTCGACACCATTTTGATGCTGTAACCATTGGCTTAATTTCGGCTTTTGCTCTGCGCTATAGCGAACAAACAAATCAGCACTAAGCGTTTGATTTAAATATGAAACAAACGAACTTTGAAAGCTATTAACCATTAAAGCCGCGGCAATACTGGCCGTTAAGGCTAAATAAAAAGCGCCAATAGGTAAATAACGACGCCCCACTTGCTGACTGGCATCTTGGAAAATGAACTTCAACCGAAAAGCACCGGTTACTAAGACTAATAGTTGCAGTAGGTATTTCAATAAGTTGGGCAATATGGCGACACTGGCGCTTAACAATAAACCGTATTTAAACATCAAATGGTGCCAATTATCATCCGGCCAAAAAGCAAATGTCGCGAATAGTATCGACGCGATAATGGCGGTGATTTTAAAATTAAAATTTTGTGGCAATAGCCGAGCTGAAAAAGCGACTTTTGCTGAAGCAATCATATGCATTTGTTTTATTAAGGCGACCAAAACTGCGATAGACGATAGGGTAAACGCCCATAAACTGTACTCTAATTGCCATTGAAATTGGCCACTGACCTGTAATCGATACAACTGCTCAAGTGTTAAACCTAAAAGTGGCATTAAAAAGGACACTAAAACATAGGCAATACCTATACCGAGTATACTTGCCAAAAGCGTTAATGATAATGCCTCACAGAGCATAACTTTTATAATGGTGTTTAATTCAACACCGAGTAAACGCATTTGCGTAGCAAGCTCACAGCGTTTGCTCCAAGCCTGATTTGCCGCTTGAAAGGCAATAAATAGGCTGACAATAAAGCCTAATATCGCTAGTGCCGATAAGTTAAGATGCAGCGCATCAGCAAAACCTTCGCGTTCACTGATTGACCACGCCTCTTGAATCGATAAACCATCTGGCAACGCCGTCTCAAGTCGTAAAATTTCATGGGCTGACATTGGCCCAGCCATCAAATGGCTAAAGCCTTTTAGCTCTGGAAATAACTGCCAGGCAAGTGAAATATCAAGTAGTGCAACTTCGCCCCAATCATCAATGTTATTGATATAAACGGCTAGCGGGCTTTGCTTTACGCTCGGATTATAGTTGGTTATTGCCACCACATTATTTTCGCTACTAAGCCCTAAAGATTTTGCGTAGTCCTGCGAAATATTAATCGCCTTACTGGTATAGCTTTCGGGCATAGTCAGCACTAACGGTAAAATATCGATAGCGCGAAAGGCTATTTTTTCACCATTGGTTAAGGTTCTTCTAAAGAGATGAACTGCGTTCAGCTGCTGAAAACCTTGTGCTCTTAATGAAGCATAAACAGCGGTTGAAATTGCCTGGCCCTGCTTTGGCACAACATAAAAAGCTACCGGCGACTTTAAACGACTATTGGCAACTTTATATTGCTGTTGGCTAGCATCATTTAACACCAAAATACTCAACAAAGTGCTGGTTGCGATCGCTAAGCTAAAAATAAAACCTAAATTTAGTAAAGGCTTACTAATATATTCACCAATATGGGCCTTTAGCACTAAGAGAAACTCAACGTGTGCTTTTTCTGCCTTAAAATGATTCATCACATTAACCTTCAAACAAGCTTAATGTGCCATCAACTAGGCGATATATTTTATCCATACTACGAGCAACATCAAGGCTATGGGTGACCATCAACAAAGCAGTGTTTTTAGATTTTGCTAAGTTAACAAGTTGCGCCACAACATGCTCACTGTTGGTGTCATCGAGGTTTCCTGTAGGTTCGTCGGCCAGTAACAGCTTAGGTTTGGCATTCAATGCGCGCGCTATTGCCACACGTTGCATTTCACCACCGGAAAGGGTCGCTGGAAATTTAGCTAATAACGACGATATGCCGAGTTCATTAGCTAAAGTTAAGCCATGACTTTGATCAAAGCGGCCTGACAACTTGGCACTAAATTCAATATTATCTTGTACTGACAAGCTGCTTAATAAATTAAACTGCTGAAAAATAATACCTATATACTGCTTTCTTAAATGGCTTAGCTGTTTATCTGAAGCGTTAGATAAACGAAAATTTTCTAGCTCAATTTCACCTTGTTGAATAGGCTCTAATCCTGCAATTAAATTTAACAAGGTGGTTTTACCGCTGCCACTATCGCCCATTAATGCTACACATTCACCAGCGGCCACTGACAACGATAACTCGGTAAATAAATGTCGATAGTTATCGCCGTCGGTTACTTGATGACTTAACGCGGTTATTTTTAAAGACAAAACAATTCCTTTTAATACTATAAGCTGCGATAAATATTAGCGCTAAAAAAAGCCTAGTGACGATAAATAAATGCTCAGCGATGCTTCAGCACTTGGCCACTATTATCTGTTTTCATACCAAGCTCACTAATGTTTTGATCATTGGTACTGGTTAAAATAACCAACGACTGCGCTATTTATTTAATCATTAGCGCAACTCGTTATTAAAATAAAGGCTTTATATTTGGCCATTTTTTCTGCGCTTAAATTAGAGCAGCTAATTAATGAAATGGCCATTACATTGTCTAATAATCAACCATACGAAGACTTGCCAAGATATCGTGACTCAAAAAAATGATAAAGCTAAGTCTACTACTGGCAAAGATCAGCAAATAACTGCTCAGCTAGTTCATGCATTATCTCGGCTTCAGGATGAGTTTGCGCATAAGTGCGTAAACCGTAAACCCCCATAATAAAAAATCGAGATAATTGCTCGGCTGAACGTTTGCTAGTTAATTCGTTATCGACAATGGCTTGATGAAACACCTCGGCTATAGAAGCTTGCCAACTGGATAGGTTTTCTATCAAAATTGTCTGTACTTGTGCATCTTGCTCAGCCAATTCATTTAACGCTTTAGTTAATAAACACGCTTGCGCCGCTTCACAACTAAGACATTCTTGCACTATGTGATCAAGATAGCTTTTCAATGCTACTAACGTTGGTATTGCTGCAGAAAAAAAATGTTGAAACTCTTCTGCTCTGTCTGCACGGTATTGCCCTAACGCCGCCAATAATAAGCCGCGCTTATTTTCAAAGGCGCAGTAAATAGAACCTGGATGCAATCCTGTCGCGGCTTTTAAATCTTGCATACTAGTTTTTGCGTAGCCTTTATCCATAAAAGCAATCATCGCGGCTCTGAGCACCGCTTCTTTATTAAATTCGGCATTTCTCATTATGTTTTGCTCTTAGTTCCATGACATGATGGCATCATACCCTTATTTGAATGCTTGTTCAAAATAATACTTGAATGCTCATTCAAACAAGAGTATCTTGAACGCATATTCAAGAAAGAGATATTGTCATGACCAAAAACTTATTCCAACCTTATGATCTAAACGACGCAATAACCTTAAGAAATCGCATATTAATGGCGCCTTTAACACGTTGTATGGCTGATGAAGACTTAGTCCCGACAACAGCGATGGCAGAGTATTATGCCCGCAGAGCTGATGCCGGCTTAATTATTTCTGAAGCGGTAATTATTCGCCCTGATGGTCAAGGTTATCCCAATACACCCGGTTTATTTAGCCAAGCGCAAATTAAAGGTTGGCAACAAGTAACGGCAAAAGTCCATGAAAATGGCGGTAAAATATTTGCTCAACTTTGGCATACCGGTCGAGTTGCCCATCCGCATTTTTTTCAACAAGGCGATGTGCTAGCGCCATCAGCAATAGCGGTTGAAGGCAGTGTACCAAGAATGCGCGAACTGACCTATCAAGTGCCAAAACCAGTGACTTTTGCCGATATTGAAGGCTTAATCGCCGATTATGCCCAAGCAGCAGAAAACGCGATAACGGCGGGCTTTGACGGGGTAGAAATTCATGGTGCAAATGGTTACCTTATTGATCAATTCTTACACTACGCCAGTAACCAGCGTACTGACGAATACGGTGTCACGCCAGAAAATATGTCACGTTTTCCATTAGCCGTTGTCGACGCGATTATTGCGCGCATAGGTCACGAAAGAACGGCGTTGAGAGTATCGCCAGGCGCCTATTTCAACATGGCGAGCGATGCAAAAGATCGGACGGTATTTGATTATTTATTACCAGAATTAGAAAAGAGATCGTTAGCTTTTTTACATATTGGCATATTCGACGATGCAATGGATTTTGATTATCTTGGTGGCAGTGCTTCTAGTTATGTCAGAGCAAATTATCAAAATACCTTAGTGGGTGTTGGCAGTTATAGCGCAGAAACGGCAAGTGCTGCTATTGAAAGTGAAAAATTTAACTTAATCGCTATCGGTCGACCATTTATAGCCAATCCTGATTACGTTGAAAAAGTACGTAAAGGTGCAGCGATTACGCCTTATTCAGAAGAGATGTTAGCAAGCTTGGTATAATAGCAATTGCAATATGCAATTATACCCATCTCACTCATTATCTGAGCATTTGTACTGGTTTAAATAACCAACGACTGGGCTATTTATTTAATAATTAGCACAACTCGTTATTAAAATAAATGGCTTATATTTGGCCATTTTTCCTGCGTATAGGTAAACCACCTAATTAATGAAATTGGTATTAATCATTGGGTAAAAGTAAGCGGCTAATACAAAGATAATCTAAGACACAGAAAAAAGGCTAAAGTGAAATTTCACTTTAGCCTTTTTAGTTTATATTTTGATTTATTCGTAAGAGCGTTCTAACCAAGCAATTTGCAGTTTTAAATCGGCAATTTCGTCATTGGCGTCAGTTAACTGCTGTTCAATAGTTTTCGGCATCGCCATAGCTTTTTCGCTAGGTTCTATTACATTCACTGTTTCTTCGTGAGCCATAATGCTCTCCTAATTCACGTTACTACTCCTGTATTATTACACAGCAAGTTTCACTTTGCTCGTAAAAACACAAATTAAACTTCACAACGAAAGATTAAGTTATAAAAAATCAACACAGTGAAAGGTAAAGCAATAACAATGAAAGATAATAGGACACTTTTGTTGATAAAGTAGCTTATTTAGAAAGCTTTCAGTTAGTGCTTCAGTTATATATTATCTTGATGCTAATTGAATTAGTCGATAACTAACCCCATAAATGAACAACACTTACTAATCAAAATTTTTATGCGCTTATTAAAATCAACCCTAGTATCAGATTTACACCCTAATAGAGAGCACCATTTCACTCGTAAAGCTGCACGCGCCATTGTCTTAAATGGCGAGAATATTTTATTGCTCTATACCAAGCGCTATCATGATTACAGTCTACCTGGCGGCGGTATAGATGCCGGAGAAGACAATATTACTGGCCTTATTCGTGAATTACGCGAAGAAACCGGCGCGCAAAATGTCACTAACATCGAAGCTTTTGGCTGCTATGAAGAGTATCGTAACTGGTACAAAGATGATTATGACGTGATGCATATGTTGTCTTATTGTTATACCTGCAACATAGATCAAGAACTGTTAGCGCCAGAATTTGAAGCGCATGAATTACGCAACGGTATGCAACCACTGTGGATGAACATTCATGACGCAATTAAGCACAATGAAGTGGTGATAAAAAATAGTGAAAAAAAAGGCTTATCGATTGAACGAGAAACCTTTTTACTAAAGCGTATTGTTAGCGAATTGCTTTAATTAACGACTCTATTTATCAGCACGGCCCATAAACTTGCGGTCTTCGGTATTAATTTTAATTTTATCACCCGTTGAAACATGCTCAGGTACTTGTACCGTCAAGCCGGTTGATAAAATAGCGGGTTTAGTGCGAGCTGTTGCTGAGCCACCTTTAATTGATGGGTCAGTTTCGGCGATCACTAACTCAACGCTTGATGGTAAATCAATCGCTACGGGCACGCCGTCAACAATAATCACTAACAAGCCTTGTGTATCTTCATTAATAAATAAAGCTTCATCTTCAATTGACGATTTATTTAAGTTATAAGGCGTGTAGTCTTCGTTATCCATAAAGACATATTCTTCGCCATCAATATAAGAAAACATCGCTGGACGACGGGTTAAATCAGCAAAGTTGAGCATGTCTTCCGCTTTAAAAGTTTCATCAACTTTACCACCGGTCACCACATCATACATACGCATTCTGTAGAGACTTCCACCAGCTCGACCTTGCGGTACTGAACGTTCAATATCTCTTACAATCATCACTTTACCGTTATACTCTATCGCGGCATTCTTTTTTATATCACTAGCTTTTGGCATGAAAAAAACTCTAATTTAATTAATAGACGAAAAATAACATGTATGACTTATTATGCAAGGAAATATATCCGAAATGCTCTGTCTACATGATGTTTACTTGCTCTAAGAACACAACTTAGGGTAATAATTACCTTGAGTTGTGTTTTGAAATAACCTTACTTTAGCTCAATAACAAGTCTAAAAACTATTGCGCCATCAAATAATTTAAAGCACCCGTAATAACCGCAACCTGAGCAATGATACAATTTTCATCATCAACCAGTGGACTATCAGGATAGGCTTCAGTAGTGGTAACATATGGCGCATCAGTCAAGCCCATGCATAAGCCGAGTTCGCGAGCTGCATATTTAATGACACCAACTTGCATTAATGGAACACCAATGAGTTTATTGGCATTATCTGCAGGGGCAATGTGAGTAACTTGCGCTACTGATTCAATAATAGCTTTTTGAAACATCTCTTGAGGTTTCGTGCTATCGGCAACTAAATAAAAGCCATCAGGTATATTCCAGTTTTTCTGTTCAATGGCATCTCTTGCGGCAAGTGCCGGTCTAAATTCACTATTATCTGTGTCAGTGGTTTCATGAAGATCGATATGCGCTAAAAATTCAACACCTAGGCTCTTAACATATTGCATAACCGCTAAAGATTCTTGTGCGAGGCTATTTTCATGAAATGAGCGATTAGGATCAAGCGTTAACGGGTTCCAACGATTAATCGTTTCGTAGCCCCACGGACTAATACAAGGCAAAACCACAAAGTTGAACGTGCCTTGATATTGCTCAGCCGCAGTTTGTAGAAAGCGAATTGCTCCCTGAACACCACTAGTTTCATAACCATGCACGCCACCTGTGATTAAAATAGTAGCCTTATCTGCTAACCAGGCTGCAGATTTTACAGCATATAAAGGATAACTATCGGCATCATAAAGTAAGCTACCGTATTGCTCGATAGTATAATTAGCACTTAACTCATCTAATCTACTCACCACTTGCTCGAAGTAACTACGTTGCTTATGTTGTTGCTGAAACCATATTTCTTTATCACCATCCGTCCACTTTTTGCCCGGTGTACCAATAGCATATGCTGCTTCTGTATTCATATTATTTCCTAGTAATACCAAACGGCTTAAATTACGCTTAGTTATGCCACTAATTATTTCACAGTTATAAATTGTAATATACCTCGCTTAGCAACAATCAAATATAGCTGTCGTTATTTAATGACATTATCGCAGTCTAGCTCATTTATTATTCCGTGATATCAGGGCAAGAACAACGCATAAAGTACGCAAGTTCAAGCCAAAAACTGACGTAACCAAGGTCTATTTTTACGGCGTTAATATTAATGAACTTGCGACTAAGAAAGCATTATTGCCGAGAACACCTGATTAGCCGTCATAAATAAAATATCAAACATGTAAAGTCAGGATCAATTGATATATTTCGCGACAGCAAAAGCATAGTCTTTAATGAACTAAAGCAATTGAGTATCTTAGTGCCCTGTTATGCAAGATAGGAGGGCACTAAGATCAGGCTATATATGCCTTATCCCAAGCAATATACACATTGTTAATGCAAAAACTAGCTTGAGTTATTATCGAAATAATATACCTGCACAGGGATAGTATTGACGGCCAGTAGTGATTATCTGAGCATAATTCGCGCACTATCTAAGCTGTTTTTTTACAAATAACTCAATTTATTGCGTTAATTTTCATATATGTGCTGCAATTTTAATAGATTTGCAATAAAATAGTGGTAATGAAACAATTTATTAACATGTTAGTCAAAAGGAATATCATTGTGCTTAAACAAAAAACATCAGTTTTATTAATATCAAGCTTATTCTGTGCATTGAGTGTTAACGCACAAGAACAGCCAAAAGCAGAAGATCTTGTCGGTAAAAATTACCTTGGTATTCACGGTATGCGAATGAATACTGATGATGATAGATTAGCGCCGAACGATGTTGATTTTATCAAGCACGCTAATGGTATGGGCATTGAATTTGGTCGCCGTTTTTCAGAGTATTCAGAGTTAAGACTGTCTTACACGCATCTTAATTTGACGAGAACTGGCTGGGCACCAAGCACGCCAAATGGAAAAAACATAGCCGCAAATTATTTATACTTCCCAAACAAGCAGAACTTTTATGTTATGGCTGGCGCAAGTGTTATTGATGTAATTAACTCAGATTTATCAGCGAACGTTGGTGCTGGCTACCGCCATTACCTTAGTGAACGCAGTGCAGTTTACTTTGAAGGTAACGGTCATTATCAATTTGATAACAAATATACTGACTTAAGTGCACAAATAGGTTTTGTTTACTTTTTTGGTGATACCGCTAAAAAAGTGGTTCGCTCTGCTCCAGTAGAAGCAGCAGCTCCTGTTGTTGCTATGCCTATAGATACTGATGGCGATGGTGTTATGGATGGCTCAGATCTCTGTAAAGCGACTCCAGCCAATAATAAAGTTGATAGTACTGGCTGTACCATTTTTACCGAAGAAAATGATGCAATGCATTTGCACGTTAATTTTGATAATTCGAAGGCCATCGTAAAACCACAATATTTTGACAATATTAAAGCCGCAGCTGACTTCTTAAAAACCTACCCACAGATCTCATTAGTGATTAAAGGCCACACCTCAAGTATAGGTCCTGCGTCTTTCAATCAAAAACTTTCTCAACAACGTGCAGATGCTGTTGTTGCGGTATTAATTAGTGAATTTGCTATCGACGCTTCACGTTTAACAGCTCAAGGCATGGGTGAAGAAGAATTACTCAATCCTGCTAATAATCCACAAGCGCATGCAGAAAACAGACGTATTGAAGCTAAAGTAGCGGTAAATAAAAAAGTAGCGGTAAAACGTAAATAGCCTTTAGAAAGCTCATGTTTCAACGCTAAAAAACTGTTATCAGCATTTGATAACAGTTTTTTTTTATGATTATTTTTAATACAACCGAGCCCCCCTTTCTAAACGCTCCCTGACCCATCACATAAAGGGCCTTTAGCTTTAATTTTTCTGCATAATTTGGCCTTTTTCCGTGATCCGCCGTCCAACAAGAACTAGCGAAGAAAAAGAATGCCATTAGCTGAGCAGGTGTCCACTAATGAGCGACAATATGGCACTACAATGCCTACGCCATAGGGTAGCTTAAGCATTAGATGCTTATCAATCGACTTCTCAGCAATTCGTCAGGTACTTTACCGCTTAAATTAACATCTGTAGAAGCTACTAAAAAAACAAAACTCAATGGCACTATTAATTGCTATAAGCACTAAGTCACTATCAATTATTGAACTTTATAAATGAACCTAGCGCCTTGATAGCGCAGCCCAAGGTAAATAAATTCTAATATAAATTATAAGCGGCAGTTAAAACTGCTAAAAATTAATCAATAAAGTGAAAAGTTTTAAGTAAATTAAAAGTAATATATGCTAATTTAGAGTATTACAAATGTTAAAAATTGAGAGCAGCACGTAAAGTGCCAAAAGAATTTGCAAAACAACGAAATACCGCCAGTTGAAGTTCAGTGCCATCAATGTGCACTGACCGTCAAACTACCAAAATTAGCAGAAAAACAAAAAGCACAATGCCCGCGTTGTGGCTATACATTCAGCGTAATTCACCGCAATGCTAATGAGAGAATAGTCGCTTTTGCTATTACCGCCTTAATATTTTTATTAGCTTCATTGCCCTTTAATTTTTTGTCATTTAGTAGTAATGGTTTAGAGAACCGATTTGATGTTATCGCCAGTTTTGTGGTTTTAATTGATAATAACTACCACCTTTTAGCGCTGATTGAGTTACTGACTATATTTGCCTTTCCCTGTATTGTTTTGTTATCAGTTATTTATTTACTCATCCCAATGAATAAAGGCTTGTATCCCAAGCACGGTCGCCGCATATTGGATCTAGTGTTCAAGCTTTTACCTTGGACAATGGTTGAAATTTTTCTCATAGGTGTATTGGTAAGTTTAATCAAAATTATCGCGATGGCTGATATCGCACTGGGTTTGTCGTTTTATGCTTTTATTTTATTTGCAATATCGATGACACTAGTGGTTTTACATATAGATAAACACCAGTTATACCAATTATTAGCGAAAGTTGAAAAAACCCATAATATCGACATACAACAAAGTCATTATCGGCTCGCGCAAGAAAATCCAGCCGCGCATACCTTGAGTGTACAAAGAACTTGGGCGCTACTTATTACGGCAGTGATATTGTATCTACCAGCAAATATATTCCCGATAATGACAACGCAAATTTTAGGTCAAGAAGATCCCAGTACCATTATAGGAGGGGTTATCTTACTTTGGCATTTAGGCTCCTACCCGATCGCTATCATTATTTTTATTGCCAGTGTTATTATCCCTATAGCAAAAATATTAGTGTTAGCTTGGTTAAATTATAGTGTTCAAAAACAAAGTGATACATTAAGCTTAGAGCGAATAAAATGGTATCGACTGGCTGAATTTGTCGGTCGTTGGTCAATGATAGATGTTTTTGTGGTAATTATACTCGCCAGCTTAATTCAACTTGGACCGACTATGAGTATTACGCCGGGCATAGCTACATTAGCGTTTTCCGGTGTGGTTATTGTTACTATGCTAGCGGCAATGAGTTTTGAGCCTCAGTTGATTTGGAAAAATAAAAAAAATTATGAATGATACACAAAGCCCAGATGCGAAAATAAAGCCCATTAAAACCATGTCGACAATCTGGTTTGTTCCTGTTATCGCAATACTTATTGGCTGCTGGATGCTTTATTATCAGTGGAGTAATGAAGGCTCAGAAATCACTATTCACTTTTCTACAGCCGAAGGAATGGAAATCGGTAAAACAAAAATAAAATCACGTAATGTCGACATTGGTGAAGTCAGTAGAATTGAGTTAAATAAAAATGGCAATGGTGTTCTTGTTACAGCAAAAATAAAAAAAACAGCTGAACAGTTTTTAGTGGCTGACAGCATGTTTTGGGTGGTTTCGCCACAAATATCCCATACCGGTGTATCTGGCCTTAGTACATTAATATCGGGGGTATATATTGAAGTATCGCCTGGGAAAAGTACGATAGAGCGCTACTTCTTTGATGCTTTAAACTCTCCGCCGGTAACGCCAGCTGGCACCCCTGGATTGCATATAACGCTAAATAGTAATGACCAATTTGCTTATGCTAAAGGTGACCCCATTATTTACAAGGGCCTAACTGTAGGTCAGTTCGAAGATATTTATTTTAATTTCGAAGAGCGTGTGGTCTATTACAATGCCTTTATCAAATCGCCTTATCATCAACTTATTACCAGCAACACCAAGTTTTGGGACGTAAGTGGCCTAAGGTTAGATTTAAATGCCGATGGTATATCTGTTAAAACCGGTAATTTTGAAACCATGTTAACCAATGGTGTAACGTTTGGCATCCCTAAAGGCATGGCTATTGGTGATAAAATTGGCGAACGCTCATACTTCGACATTTATAAGAGCTATGAAGCCGCTGATGATGAAAAATATCGCCGCTCTATAGAGTTTGTCATACTTGTTAGTGACTCGATTAGAGGACTTTCTGTTGGCGCGCCTGTTGAATATAGAGGAGTGCAAATAGGTAAAGTACAGTCCACCAATATGGCGCTGACGTTAAATGAAAATAAGTTAACAAAAGAAGACTTTAAAATTCCGGTGCTGATCAGCTTGCAACCGGGTCGCATTGGTCTGCCTGACAATGATGAAGGCGAAAGCTTAATGACCAAGCAAAACATTTACTGGATCAAGCATGGTTTAACAGCCGTACTACGTACAGGTAATATTTTAACCGGTAGTCTATACGTTGATTTACTACATAATAAAAATCTTCCTATTAGTGAAATTACAAAATATGGAGAGTTTCCTATTATTCCTACCAGTAGCGATAATTTCTCTCAAATTACCGCGAAAGCAGAACAGTTTATGGATACTTTAAATAATATCCCACTGAATAGCATGAGTAACAATGCCAATCAATTGATGTTAGAAATATCCCAAACCGCACAAGAATTGCAAGGCGTTAGCCAAAGCCTTGATAAATTATTGGGCCAAGTTGAACAGCAGGAAATTAGTAGTGAACTTAACAAAGTATTGCAAGGTATTACTGTCTTAACTCGAGATTTATCATCAGGTTCTAGCGGCTATGAAGATCTTCGCACCACTTTAAATACCCTAACCGCAACCATGAACGAACTAAAGCCGTTGCTCAATCAGCTAAAACATAAACCCAATAGTTTAATATTTAATGACGGCGAAAGCGCTGAGCCAATACCGACAAAACTTAATGGGACACAATAATGAAACAGGTTTTAATACTCACTTTTCTTTTAATGATGCTAATAACCGCGTGTAGCTCGAATATTACGCCCAATACCCAATATTATTTACTTAATAGCCCTTCGCAGGCAAACAAGGGTGTCGTTAACAATGAGAACCGAGCATTGGTTGCGCTCAAACTAATAGAGTTACCGGATTATTTAAAGCAACCTAGCTTGGTTTTGCAGCTTTCCGATCATCAATTACACTATTCCCATTTTCATATCTGGGCAGACCCCTTACAAGTTAGCCTTGCTGAAGCCTTAAGCCAAGACTTAAATACTATCGATAGTCACAATTATTACATTACTGAGTCGACCCTAAGTACAGCAACGGTAAAAACCGATATTGTTGTTAAATTAAGCGCATTCCATGTCACTCACCAATCACAAGCCATTCTCGCTGGTAGCTATTGGTTTCAGCATAGAGGTATGAAAAACCAAGAAAAAAAATATAACTTCAAATTATTGCTAGCACTTGAAGATGATGGCTACCCGCACGCTGTTGATAAAATGCGCAAAGCGGTGACACAATTGGCTGCAGATATAGCAACAAAGTTGAAAAACTAGTCTTAAAACAAAAATTGTACGGTTTATTTGGAGGCATAATATGACCCCAGCTGTTAAGCAATTAAATAAATTAGCTTTATCTTATAAGTTACATCAGTATCAGCATGATACTAGCTGCCAATCATACGGCCTTGAAGCGGTTGATAAACTGCAAGTTAGTGCTGAATTTGTTTATAAGACCCTAGTTGTTGACGTTGATAGTCGTTATTTAGCCGTGGCTATTATTCCTGTTGTCGATACATTGAGTTTAAAAAAGCTAGCGAAGGCACTCAAGGCGAAAAAAATTAAAATGGCTGATGCTAATAAAGTACAAAATTCAACCGGTTATGTACTTGGCGGTGTCAGTCCATTAGGGCAAAAGAAAACACTCACAACAATACTCGATAACAGTGCAAAAACCTTAAACACGCTCTTTATAAGTGGCGGCAAGCGTGGTTTAGAAATTGAATTGACGCCACAAAACCTTGTACAATCACTACAAGCTACCTATGCTAGTATTACCAGTAAAAATTAATACCCAAAGGATTGAGCAGTGCGTAACTTTAAGCGTTAGCCGTGAGCTTAAAGCAAGCAAAACATATTAAACAACTTAGCCATAAGAGTGACTATGCCAATCAATATTATCTTTTTCATACTAGCCATCATATTTACCGCAACTAGTTTAGCAAAGCAGCCTTTTAAAGTGGTGGTTGGACTTTCCAAGCCCCCCTATGTTATCGAAGAAAATCAATCAGGTTTCGAGTTAGAATTAATTCATCAGGTATTAACAGCTATTGGGAAAGATATTGAATTTGTTTTCGTACCCTTCGGTCGCTCTGAAAAAATGTTCGAGTTAGCAGACATCAGTGCCGTTATAACGGTCAACAAACAAATGTTTCCAAATATTGCATCGCTGAGCGAAAGCTATATTAACTATCAAAATATAGCTATATCATTGAAAAAAGATGCAATATCAGTCAATAGCATCTCAGATTTGTCTAAATATTCCATAGCTTCGTTTCAGTTGGCCCACAAAGTATTAGGTGAAGAATTTGCCTTAGCAGTCAGTAGCAGTTCGATGTTTATGCAAGTAGCAAACCAGGAAAAACAAGTCGAGTTACTACTACTAGGCCGGGTAGATATATTGATTATGGATGTTAAAATATTTTTACATTACTTAAATAAGCTCGGCAGAAGTGCACAACGAAGTGATGTTCAATTTCACTATATTTTTCCCTTAAGTCCGTATCGTGTGGCGTTCAAAAATAACCAAGATATGAATGCCTTTAATCAAGCCATGCGCAAATTTAAAACCACTAATGATTATCAAATACTTGCTGAAAAATACAACTTTTAATTGTTAACCTCAACTTGAGTTAATTAATGTTAGCTTTAAAAACAAGCTTCTACGTCTTTAATTTGGCATAAACCATCACATTAAAACCGGTTACTGATAGGGTTAAAGCACAGACGCAAAGCAAAAATTTTAAGCATATTCGCGCAAGGGTAAAGGTTAATTAGCGCGATAATTTGATAATATTGATAAAGCCATCTACTTTTATCACAGCATTATAATAACGCAAGTTGTTACCGCCGAAAAATCAATTAGACAACCAAGCCATACAGGAGATACCTGCACATGAAACTGACGACTAGCTTTGGTGAAATTAATATTCTGCCAAAAAATATTGCCGAAGTCATAATCAATAAAGATATAGAGATCAGCTTAGAGTTCGTTGATGAATATGACGCGTTAATGGCCAAAAATTTTTCTGGCCATTATGCCGTTTTAGTCAATAGGATTAACCGCTACCATTATGCTTATGAAGCACTTTTATGTGTAGGTTCAGCGCAGAATTTAAAAGCTGCCGCTATTATTAACTATGGCAGTGAAAGTGAGCTGCAAACAGAAAATTTAAAGTCAGTTCGTCATATGGATAGCTTAAATATAAAAGAATTCTCTGGCTTAGAGCTTGGCCGTGATAGTGCTATTAATTGGCTAATTGAACAATTAGCACAAGCAAATAAAAGCGAGCAGGTATTACAAACAATAAGCTAATTTCATCAAATAAAATGCCTAGCGCCCTTATAAACTCATCGACTATAACCGCTAGTTTTTATATTCACGATACTTGGCAAACTTATATTTGATATTAGCTGTTCGATTTATAATCATCAAGCAAGTCATAAAATCGATGATTAAACGCCAAAATCCTTTAGCCGTAACTAATGTTCAACTCAACCTCACGTTGAATAGTCTATTTATTTTCTGGAAACACGCCAAGGCAGGTGATTTTTAAAGTCTATCCTCTAAAGGTAATAGTCGCCAGTCACCGTGGTATAAGTTAAAACCACTCTTTTTAGTAAAGCCAATTAAGGTTAAATTAAAGCGTTTAGCGGCTAGTATAGCCAACGCAGACGGCGCGCCTACTGCAATTAGTACCGCCACACCGGCCATTACGGTTTTTTGTACAATTTCAAAACTAATGCGGCCACTGACCAAAACACTGACTCGTGAATGACAGAGACTCCGTTGAGCTAAACTAGCACCAAACAGTTTATCCAATGCATTATGACGACCAATATCTTCTTTTATATCAAGCAATTGCCCTAGTTCATTAAATAAAGCCGCCGCATGTGAACCACCGGTTTGGACAAACTGAGCTTGCGCTGCGCGCATGATATCTGGCATCGAGCAGATGGTATTAAATGACAGCCAATGCTGGTTTTGATTTAAGCGCGGTGGGTTTTTCATTTCTAAAGATTTTAATGAGGTCGAGCCGCATAAACCGCAGCTGCTATAGGTGATTTGAAAGCGCTCAAGTGACTTGATATCGGGCACGACACCCGCAACAAGTTTTACTTGCCACTGATTAGCAATAACACTTGTACTTGAGGACTTAGCCTCGTGCTCATCCACTTCCGGTAAAACGCTCTCCAGCTGTTGGTAGTTATCAATGATCCCCTCTGACTGCATTAAACCAATAATCAAAGCTTTATCGTCACCCGGTGTACGCATAGTAATAGAAAACACTTGGCTTTGGTACGCTAGCTTGGCTGCTACTTGCCACGACAAGCGTATTTGCAGAGGTTGCTCAACAAGCACATGGTCAAGCTGCAACACTCTCCCGTCAGCGCCATATCGAAACTTCGCCAGCTCAGTTGTCGCAGATTGCTGCGACTCAAGCAATTGTACAGGTGTTTTAATACTCATAACTAACTAAAATAAAAACCTTAATTTATAATACCAGGTAACCTTATAGATATAAGATTAAGCACTTTTCAATCTACTACATCATGATTAAGCTATTTTAGCGGCATAATTAATTAATAGCTTGCCAATTTGTGCTTTCGGCGTTTTAGCTATGCGTTTGATTAAACTAAAAGGAATATTGTCTATCCCATAGCGTTCAGTTATGTCATTTAACATAACTAGCCACAATTCGGCGGTCATTTCAGCGTCAAATAACGCGCGATGAAAACTACCATCAACGGCAATATTTTTATAATGAATTAACGTGCCAAGCTTATGATTGGGTGCATCTTGATAAATACGGCGCGACACTAATAACGAACAAGTAAATTCACCTAAAACCTGACGACCAAGCCGGGCAAGCTCGGCATCGAGAAAGCGTGCATCAAAAGAGGCATTATGTGCCAGTAAATTACTATCACCAATAAAGTCAGCAAATTCAGTCATAACTTTCGCACAAGGTGAAGCTACAGCCAGCATACGATTAGTTATTCCGGTATAATTTTCTATAAAACTATTAATCCGTCGCCCCGGGTTCATCAAGGCCTGAAACCTATCAGTTACTAGGCCATTTTCAAGTTTAACCGCGCCTATCTCAATGGCACGATCACCTTGATCGGGCGATAAGCCTGTGGTTTCAAAGTCGAGCACAACTATCGAGTTAGCTAACACTAACACTTCCTTTCTAGGTTAATACTTATTACAGGCGGAAATTATCGCATAATTTATTCGCGTAAACATCATTGACGATAAACAAGCCGGTATTAGGTTGTGGTTGAAGGTATTGCGTATAATGAGAAGTTTACTCTTTTACGCCTTTGAAAATAATCATAAGTTAAGCTAATTGCTATAAGTTTACATTCATTGCTTTTTTCAACCGTCATCTTTACACAAAGCTACCGTTACTCTAAAGTCGCTACAAGGTTTCCATATCGACAAATCACGCACTTGATACCAAGAAACAATATCGGTGCTCTATAACTTGGTGAATAATATTTTGTGGGCTTTTTTGGCGTAAATAAACCTAAAGTAGATAGTGCTGATTTGATACATAGTAACTATCGCCTCGTTAATGCCCAACAAATTAAAAGAGCGGGTGTTGAAGCTACGCTTAACGCTTTAATTTATTAAAACCCTAGTACTTCATAGCTTTAATATTGATCTCTATCAAGCTGAATTATAAAGATTGAATCAAGAGCGCATGGCAATTAATTATATTTCATTGCTTTATAAGTTTAGTCTACCGTTAATTATTTTTAATTTGTCGGTTATATAAAAAAGGAGTTTATGTGAAAACTTTTTATTATCTCATTATTTTTATTCTTATTAACTTTACTCAACGAGTTAATGCTGATGATATAAATGCTTTTGAAATACCACGCAGTAGCGTGATAGATATTGCAGATCCTGATTCCGAACTTATTTACCCGATTTTTATAAAATTGCCCAGCTCATATCGCCATAGTAATGTAAAGTCATATCCTGTTATTTACTTAACAGACGCCTGGTATAGCTTTCAAGTTGTCTCCGGTGCGACGCGATTTCCAATGAATACAGGGAAAATGCAAGAGGCTATTATTGTCGGCATTTCATACTCAAAGGGCTCAGGAGGACATGCTAGTAGAGTGCGTGATTATACTCATGTTGAGGATTCAAGCTGGAAGTATCAAACTGGCAAGGCACAACAACACATTAGCTTTATTGAAAAATCAGTTTTTTCTTACATCGAAGAAAACTATAGGGTGACTAAATCTAGAACTTTTGTCGGTAACTCCCTTGGTGGGTTACTCGGCGCGTACATATTTTTGACTAAACCTACTATGTTTAATAATTATATTTTAGGTAGTCCGTCTGTATGGTTTAAAGATCATGACATTATTAACATCAAAACCACGCCTAATTTAAATAAGCACAAGATATTTATTGCCGTTGGGGCTAATGAAACGATTGAACTTGACTCTCCTAAGCACGATATGGTATCGGCAGCAAAGGTACTGCAATTAAAGCTAACTAGCGAAAATTTCCCGAATACGAAAGTAAAGTTGGTTACTATTCAAGGCGCCAATCATGAAACAGCCTTTCCGACCACGGCAATTCAGGGATTGTATTGGTTATTTAAAAATCAGCCTTAAATACTGAAAAACGCTACGATTTCATTAAGTCTTTTCTGAGCTTTCTAAAGCCTGTATTTGAATAGCTATTTTGTCAGCTTCAGCAGTAATCATCGCATAGCCTTTAATATCACCATTTCTTTGTGCCAACATAGCTTGTTCAAGTTTTGCTTCGTAGCGTTTATTTAATTTTTTTAATGGGTTTTTCTTAAATATTGAAAACATAAAATCATTCCTCGTTAGTTATTTAGCTTTATACGTATATAAATCGATTTTAGTTTTTATTATTTACCATTGCCACATAAAAATATAACATATATAGATGTTATATTTTCGTCAATAGTGGCTTAGTCAATTAGCTTGCTGGGATTAGCTTTATTGTTACTATTTAACAAATCAAATGATTTTAGATGAAAACGAAGCTATGATGAATCATAAACTATGATCTCGCATATCAGCACTCATCTATCATTAGCTAAATAATAAATATTCACATACGCTCAAGTTATATAGCATAAAAACTCACTATTTAAGACCAAACCCAATATGTTACCAATCCTCATCGTTTGTACCCTGCTTATTCTAATGTTTACCCTCTTGCCATTATGGCGACATCCACATTG
>TARA_R110000737_G_scaffold304664_1_pt1 | contig 24968 bp, 30 predicted proteins | sample TARA_R110000737 | Tara Oceans TARA_R110000737 (sample SAMEA4398027) | marine metagenome | biome: Polar Biome; feature: [SRF] surface water layer (ENVO:00010504); material: water (ENVO:00002006), including particulate matter (ENVO:01000060) such as... | depth 5 m | reverse complement strand
GGCACCAAGCCCCCACGCCATCGCCACGAAAAGGAAACGACAATGACTACTTATCGCTTGGGTTCTTCGCCCGCCGTCCACACCCCCGGCATTCTTGCATGGGCCATCAGTGGCTATGCGTTTCAACAGGATCGTCAGCGGCTGCTCGATCTGTTCTGCGCGACCTTTTCGAGTGTCCCGTCCAACGCCTTCGAGAGCCTGTTGAGCAAGGCCGTGCCGTACACGGTCGATGGTGAAACTGTCATTTTCACCGTGGAGGGCTGAAGATATGTCCGCACAGCCCTACAAGACATGGCGTTTGTTCGATTGTTCCGCAGACGCCATTGCTTTCCGCGGAGAGCATGGCACCGGAGGCTGGATCTTTGTCATTTCCGACAGTGACGAAGCCGTGCTGTTTCCTTGGCAGATGACGCCTAAAGACATTTTCGAGTCCGTCTTTGTCGCGCATCGCGAGGGGTGGCTGATCGGAGCTGACAACAAGCGTCGGCCTGACCGTGAAATGCGGGACCTTCCGAACGCCACGCCTCTGTTGGGTCGGATTGTGCGGCGCAGTCCGCAAGCCACTGCCTCCTAGTCATTCAGGCAATCCAGTCAGCCCGCAAAAGGCGCGGGCTGACGCTTCCCGAAATGGGGCCGCGAGAGGATAAACACATGAGCAAAATGATTTTGGAACAGCGCCTTGCAGAAGCGTGGGCGCTTGTCAGGAAGGGCGATACCTTTGGTATCGGACGCCGCTTCCTGACGCAGCATGGGGCCGATTAAGACCCCCCGCCTCCTCCTGCCCTCACAGCCGGAGGAGGCATCTGACACTTAAGTGCCCGTGCAGGGTCGAGCAAGCCGAGCGGTTGCCCCTTTCGCACAGGATCATGTAATTCCCGCGAACCCTATTTTTGTGTTCGTAATTCAGAAGTCTGTTGGCCCCTTATGCGAAAACGCCCCATCCGTAATCCCCTGCGCCGTCGTTTGCGCCGGTCTGCCTTGCCGATCCTGGCCGCACTGGCTGCGCTGGCCGTCATGTCTCAGGGTGACTATGGCGATTTGCTGGACGATCTGACCGGCAAGGCAGACCGGCGCAGCGCCCCTTCTGCTGACGGATCGCGAGTAATCGAGGGCATTCCGCGCATTGTGGATGCAGATACCTTTGTCATTAGCCTCAAAACTATCCGACTGCATGGAGTTGACGCGCCGGAGGCCGATCAGCTTTGCCGGGATCGTTCTAGCCGGTCATACCGCTGCGGCGACATGGCGACACGCTGGCTAACAGAGTGGATTGGCGATCAGCCCGTCCGATGTGAACAGCGAGATATGGATCGCTACGGGCGGGTGATTGGGCAGTGCTTTGTCGGGGAGGAAGATATGAACGCCGCGCTCGTTTACTCAGGCCAGGCCGTCGCCTATCGCCAATATGGCGGCGAATATATTGCCGCCGAGAATGCTGCCCGCAGAGCCAGGCGCGGCATTTGGGAGGGGAGTTTTGACATGCCGTGGGACTGGCGGCGCAGGTAGCGCGTGTCCCGCGAGGTTGACGCATTGCGACAAATCACGCATTGCTGACACCAGACAGTTTTCCTCGTGGCGAGGAAACAACTTGCCGCCCCTTACGGGGCGGCTTTTTTCTTTTTGGGTGCCAGTGTTCTTGCCAGTGCGAGGGCGGTTTTCCACCCTGGCCCTTGGGCCAGGGCTTGCAGCCGCCGAGCCGGACGCGCCTTCATGGAGCGAAGGGAGGCGAGGCGGCTGTGGTAAACCGCTGGCGCGGCCGATGTGGTTAGGCAAGATCCGTGTGGGAGAAGTCGTTGCCTTTGTAGAGCAAGGGCACGGCATGGGACTTGGCACACGCGTAAGACAGTGCGTCACCCATGTTTAGCTGCGCCGGATGCCCGACTAGCTTCCCATAGGTCGCCAGCGCCTCGATCGCCGCATTTCCCATGGCTGACGAAATCATCATTTCCTGTGCTTGGATGGCTTCAAGCAAATCGTTGACCAGCTCTGCGGCAATCTTAAAATCTTCGGCCGTCGCCGGGCCTGCGCTTCGCGCATCCCGGCGTGTCCGGGCAACGGCAAGAGTCGCTTCAAGTCGCACCACCGGCGACACACGGAGCTTCCCACGCGCCGCCTCCATCGCCTTCAGCAGAGCTGGAGCGTCTGGTTCATTTTTTAGGACGGCGACAAGGGCACTTGCATCAACGAACATCAGGCTTCATCGCCCCACATAGCGTCCATGAAAGCTTTGTCATCGGCACTGTCAGCCACGATGCCGAAAGCCGCTGCGCGGTTCTGGATACTGGCGACTCGATCAGCGAGGCTTTCCTTTTGCGACAATGCGGAAATTTGTGCGGCCAGTGCTTGGCGCACGGCTTCACTCTTGTTCCTGACCCCAGTTAAAGCGCAGTATTTCGCCACAAGGTCGTCAATTTCATCACCTTTGATGAGCATTGCCATAGGTATATCCCCGTACGTGATACCTATATATACCTGACGGTATATACCGCTGCAAGTAAGGCTATAACCCTTGTTACTTACAGCGTTGCCAATGCGCTTTGCTCTTTGACACTCATGGGCTCTTTGCCTTGGGAAGTGGGCGAGATGGGAATTTGCGTTGCCATGTTTCTATAAGAAATAGGGCAGCGGTACTTGCTGAATGGATCGACAACCTAGCAATTCGTGCATCTATCCGCGCAAAGCCTTTTTCTCTGCCATGTGCATCCCCGCCATGCGTGCGAAGCGCCCCCACCCCCGCAATAACCGTGGCAAGCCCTGATAGAATTTGCCGTACATCGGCTGCTATCAGAGGGTCTATGTCTGAACGATCAGGAGATAGGCCAAGGGGTTGCTTCACTGCGTTGTATAGTGCCTGCACGTCTTTTTTCGCAGGGAGCGGTAGCTCTAGCTCGATAAGGATGGATCGACACACGCTTTCCACAGTGCTGCAGGCTGCGGTGACAGCATCCTCGGGGTCGCTCTGGCTGCTGGCAAGCGCCCTCGCTAGATCCCTGCTCACCGTGTCAAAGTCGATCACTTCAGACAGCCCGGCCAGTTCTGCAAGAACGGGTATGCCCTTTCCGGCGTCGATAAGGCGCATCTGCCCACCGTGCTGCTGAACCTCAAACCCGTCAAAGCGAAGCGCGCGGTTAAGGAAGTCGAGTACAGAGACGTGGCGCTCAGGCTCGTGCACAAAATCACGGGGATCGGCAGAAGCCTCAATGATCCTGGGAAATCTCTGTTGAGCCTCAGGGCTATTGTTTAGTTCAGTGAGGCACTGGACCAGGGACTGCACGCGAGAACCCTCAACTGCAAACGGGACGTGGCAGCTCCTCATAAACTTCTCAATCCTATGACCGCTGCGATAGATGCCAACGGGAGGCGTTGAATCGTTAGCACCACCGCCGGTTATAACGTCGGCAATGGCGTCAATGCTTTGAGGTGAGAGCGGAAACGGCATGGCGGTAGCTACCTATCGAGCCGCGCAAACATTCGCGAGGCGCTCTATCTGAAGCTGAGCCGCCACGTCACCGACAGCAAGGTTGACCCCCCTGCCCCCGAACAGCATGTCCATAGCTGTATTCCAGTTCTCGACATTGCCAGTTGGAACGGCGGCGGCCCCGATGATCGGAAGGTTCACGGTATCATCACCCCCCGAAACTGTCAGTTCGCCAGTTTCGACACGTTGGCCGCGCCGTTCGACAAAGAGGTAGTTTTGCGGCGGTGAAAATGCCCCCTCGGGATCGCATACGACTGTCATGCGAAGATCATTGGCAGCGAGGCGATGAACTACGAGGCTCTTGTCCTTTGTCACGTCCCATTGTTCGGCGCCCGCTGGCACGGCGGCTGCAGCAAATAGTGCGGCAATGGCAATCAGGGCCGAGTTTGACATTTTTCTTTGCTCCTTGAGGATACGGCAAGCATCACTGAGCTTTCGTCAGCTCAGAAATGATGCGTCGGGCACTGCGATTAAATGCGTGTTGAACAGCATTATAGGCGATTTCACCGGGCTGTTTTGCACCGAGGGGATCAAGTTTCTTCGACCATTTGTTGAGCAAGGACGAGGACAGCTTGCACTTCACCCGCAGAGTATAGTCGATCGGGCGTGAGCGAGTAGGCGCAGGCCATAGCGGTTTGGCTTCAAAATCAGCATCCGTGACGATCATCTTGCGGGCTGCAACGCCGACCAAATCAGGAAGAGAGGCCCCCGTTGCTTGGCAACATTTTTCCGCCAGTTCCCTCACCCTGGGCTCAAAACCTAATCGGATTGTGACGAACTGCGTGTCTGCTGCCGCCGTGGGGGCGGCATGACGAGTCGTTTCTTCGGGCGCTGATGGGGTATCCCCCTGCCCTCTCGTCAGACTGCGCCTTGAGCTGGTATGTTCACCCTTGCGGGTCTGCTTGTCTTGCGGCTCTTCAACCACTGCCGGCGCATGTTCTGGCTTCTGTTCGATGGCTTCTGCTTTCTCTTGCTCTGGCAAGGGTCGAGTAGAAGCATTGGCTTCACCATCTATCTCGCTCTTTGTGCTGACCTTCTCGAAGCTAGGTGGGTCAGGCAACTTAGTGCCTTCTTTAAGCTGCAAGCCACGTCGAGGGGAGCGATCCGTGCGGGGGGGTGGCAGACTAGCCATTGACGATAACCTCCTCAACTGCGGTTAGTAGTTCTTTCGCCTCGTCCATTGCCTGCGTCATATATTTTGGCATGACTTTCCCAACCGATGTTGCTTCAACGCGTTTAGCGTATTCCCCCAAAAGAATGCCCTGATCAGTCTGGTTATACACATTGCGCTCTTGCAGGTAGAAGCGCAGCATTCTGTCATGGCTTGCAATTTCATCAAACAGATCACGAAGCGAAGCAGGATATTTGACGCCTGGCTTGATCTGATTCAGCAAGAACATAATTGGCGGCAACTTTGACGGGTCAACTACGGCATCACGCAAAGCAACATATCGTTTGTAGGTTTCCAATTGCACCGTAAAATCGGTTTCAGAAACCTTGACGGGTATGATCACCCTATTAGAAAGCTCAATCACATCATCTACCCAATTCACTAGGTCGCCTTGGGTATCAATAATGCAGTAGTCTATATTCTCCGTCTCATCGGCTTCGATGATATGACGTTCCATTTCTTCAGTGTTGGCACAGTGAAAGGCAGTAACACTTTTTGCCGAGGTCGGATCGTTCCGCATCAGCTTTTGATAAAAGGAGTAAGTGCTTTTGTTTGGGTCGCAGTCGAGCATTAAAACGCGCTTACCTTCGAGAACGGCTGCGGATGCAAGAACGCGGGCGACAGTGCTTTTTCCTGCGCCCCCTTTTTGCCCGATCAGTGAAATTACTTTCATCTTCTGTCCCTCACGTCGCTATTTGGTGGCGTTACGTGATGCCACATCGCCACATTACCGCTTTACCATATCACCGCTTCGCCATGTTGCCATGATGCCGCGTCGCCATGATGCCGCTTCGCCATATCACCATATCGCCATGATGCCGGATAACCATCAAGCCGGAAAGCCGTATCGCCACATCGCCACTTGGCCATGTTGTCATATCGCCACAATGCCGTATCGCTGGAATGCCGCTGCGCCACTTAGCCTAGATGCCACAATGCCGCTTCGCCACTATACCGTATCTCCACAATGCTGCTACGCCGTAGGACCGTAGTGCCGCAATGCCGCTGCGCCGTTTAACCGGAATGCCGCAATGCCGCTGCGCCGTTTTACCGGAATGCCGCAATACCGCTGCGCCGCCTTACCGGAATGCCGCAATGCCGCTGCGCCGCCTTACCGGAATGCCGCAATATCGCTGTACCATGTTGCCATTGTGCCGCTTTGCCATGTCGTCATGTTTCGGCTTCTGGTGGTGTGGAGCCCATAATCTGTTGTTGGTTCGGAGCGCCAATCTAACCTACAGCCTGAATGCGCCGTGTGGGCGGAAAGACGCCTTGGCCGCACCCACCCTAGCTGACTGATCCGATAGGGGCACTCAGCGGCGATCCTGTGGCCTCTGAGAAGGCTCTGCGCCTGTTGGGGGGGGGTGCGGTTAGCCAATCTCACGCTTTAACCGTGAGGCTGCATGGCGCGATCTGCGATGCATATCGCGGCTTCGGGCTGATCGCCCGAACCTGTCCGCCCTGGGGGCGGCCACCGAAACGGACTTCAACCATAGGGCCTTTCCGCGGGCATTTTCTTGCCAGCGGTGCGGAAACGCCCTATGGTTGAAGGGAAGAATATGGCGGGAAATGTAACATGTTAACTTCGCCACCATCTAAACGGCCCCAAAGGCGTTTAAATGCTGACGAAAAGCGGCGACTGGTGCAGGATTTGGCGAAGAACATCTCGACAGATGAGCTTGCCAAAACCTACGGGATCAGCCGCCGCGCCGTTCAGATGATTGCGGCCAGGCTGCATCGCGATCCGATAGCAAGGATCGAGACAAAGGTTCTTGGTGTTCGCTTGGAAAGCGACGAAATGCGCGCCCTTGATGTTCAAGCGGGGAGGTTCGGCATGACCCGAGCCGCATTTGCAAAGAAGGCTCTGCGTCGTGCTTCGGGCTTTTTTGATCCAGACGATGACCTGATTGAGATCGGAGCCGAGCTATCTAAGGAGGTTCGCCGCGTTGGCAACAACCTAAATCAGCTTGCCTATCACGCTAATCGTAAGGCGCTTGTCTCCGGCAGCGCAGAAATTTCGCCACATGATCTGGCTACAATCGTCGCCATGAGGGATGAGCTTAAGGCTGTATCTGACCTCGTTTCAAAGCTGATTGTAACGAAAGCCCGCCGCCGCAAAGCTCGCCTTGATCAAATTTTGAAGGCGCTGGACTGATGGCACAGCGAAGCAGCATCGTCACCAACTTCCTTGATGATCACCATGTCCGGTCTGGTCGGCGGGTCAAATCTGGGGGCGGGGGCGGCTCCGTCACGCGGCTTCTTAGCAATGTTCGCAAGGCAAACACTCCCCAGGCTGTGTTCAAGATCATCCGCAGCGGAGGGTGCTACAACCGTGCCGACATAAAGGCTCAGATGAATTACGTCCTGGGAAAGTCGGATCACGTTATCGACCCCAGCTACCGGCACGATGGCGGCAAGGAGCTGACAGGTCGCCAGGTTTCACGACTTGCTACCGATTGGTCTGAGGGTTGGCGCGGTAAGATCGAGAACGGGAACTCGATGCACTTGATGATGTCATTTCCCAAAGGGACAGACACCGAGAAGGTTAAAGCCATCACGCGTGGAGTATGTGATGAGCTCATAGGGCAAGGATATGGCCGTTGGAATTATATCGCTGGCATACATACGGATCGTGATCATCCGCACGCCCACATTATTGTAGACCGGCGCAATCAAGAAAATGAGCTTTTCTATCTGGAAAAAGACGGAGAGCTTTCTTATGACCGTTTTAAAGATGCGATGGTCGAATGGGGGCGGGCGGCTGGAGTTGAAATGATCAACACTAGTCGGTTTTCGCGTGGCATTACCGAGGACGCGCTTAGCTCGATAGATTTACGAAAGAGTCTGCGCGGTGAATTGATCGAGCATGGCAAGTCCCCTTATGGTCATGACCCTAAGAATACACCGAGTTATTACGTTAAGCTGGCTACTGAAAATGGTATGAAGGAAATGTGGGGCAGTGGCTTGGGTCGGGCAATGGCCGAGGCAAATGTTGACACAGGACAAACCATTGCAATCACCAATCGAGGGAAAGAAGTTACCAGCTTTACTAATCGTGCCGGTAAGGACGTGGCCTTTACTCGCACGCAATGGGAGGTCCGTGCGATTGGACCTAGCCAGACCCAAGATCGCGCGGCCGAGCGCGTGGACAGCGATTTTATCAAGCAAAGACTGTCCGAGGTTGCAGACACATATCGCAGCCTTGGCAGCATAGCTGACCGACTTGGGAATACCCTTACGGCAAACGCATTGGAGCGCATGGCGCAGCAAATTGAGAAAGGTGAAGACATGAGCGATAGGGCAGGGGCCATTGAGGCCAACCCGGCATTGGAGCGGGACGTCGATCAATTCGAGGCAAAGCTAATAGCATTGCGCTCTACGATCAAAGAAATCGACCGCAGCATAGATCGAGCGCCGCCTGAGCAACGGGCGAAAATGGATAAGGACGTGGATGACATGCTGCGCAGCGTCCGAGAGTTGAATCCTCTTGGGGAGCAGACCCGCACCCTGACTAGCCCTGCATCTGACAGCATCTATGCCGAAAAGGTGGCGCGCGACATGCAACGTGATCTGGCGCCGGACAGGCTGGAAGCTGCCCTGGAAGGTAGTGGCATTGACCCGCGGGAGGTTTCAGCGCGCATTGAAATGACTGCCACCACGGCGGCGCTGGAAAGCCGGTGGGTTGAGCGAGACTTGCATGCTGTCGCTGACAAGAACGGCTATGACCTTGCGACCAGTGAGGGGCTGGAGAAGGCTCGTGATCATGTCAGCGATATATATGACAGGGTAGAAGACGCGCTACGCGATCAGAGCATTGAGCGCACTGAGGCAGTCGATGTGCACTCGGCTGGCGAGCGTCAGGACTTCAGACGCCTTGTCCAACAGTTCGAACGGACTGATTTCAACTGGCCTTATTCAGAAGACAGCCAAGCGAGACAGCAGGGGCAGAAGGAGGTCGCAGCAGCCAGCGACGCGTTTACTGATTTTGCTGACAGGTCGCGGGATCATGCGGAGCTTGCCTCCGAGGCATGGGACCGGAACGCAAATGACGCGCGCGGTCCCGAAGGCTATGTGCCTGCGACAGAACGCAGGATGCCTGACGAGGATATTCAGCGAGCGTTCACAGCTATCCAGATGGATCGTGTGCGAGAGCAAGAGGAACGTGCAGCACAGAGTCAGGAGCGCGATAAAGCCGCCGCACTCGATGAAGCCAAGCAACTTGCGGCAAGAGGTGGCAACATGACTTTTGACGAGTCGCGCCGGCTTGTCGATGCAGTCGAACGTGCGCTTGGGCAGGATGCGGTTCGTGACATGCAGAACGGAAGAGCGCCCGACATTCCAGGAATGGGCACGGCTCAGCGGCATGACTTTGCCATCGCTTACCTGAAGGCTGACCAGAATATCGGTAGCAGCCGTGATCACTCCCAAGCAGTCGCGCAACACAATGTTGCGGCCGTCAAGCATGAGCAAGCCCTCCGTCATGAGCGGCGTGGTCATGAGCAAGACGGTCACGATTTTGGATAAGGAGTAATCCCATGACCAGACTTGAAGGCAGGCTGCGCCAACTAGGAGGGGTTCTCCTTATTGGTTTTTTCGCTTTTCTGATTGGCTACGTGCTGGCGTCGGGTCTCGCCCAGTACCGCTACGACTTGGCCGAACTCGATCTCTTTTTTATCGCTACGCAGTACGGTGACATCCAAGCGCGTGATCCACGCGGCTATGTCCTGATAAACTTTGTGGTCATTGCAACCACCCTGGCGGGCTTCATGCTGGCTGCTAAGGTGACGACAGAAGACCTTACACGCTTTGGGAAGACGAGCTGGCAGACGAAACGGCAAATGAAGCGCAAACGCTTCTTAACCAATCCCGCCAAAGGCTTTGTTTTGGGAAAGACGGGTGACCCAGGCTCAAACCAACCCTTTATTGTATCTGCCGAGCATCCACATGCCCTAATCGTTGCGCCTACGGGACGTGGTAAAGGCGTGGGCTTCGTTATTCCCAACTGCCTAACCTATGCAGGCAGCAGCGTAGTGCTGGACGTGAAAGGCGAAAACTTTGAGTTAACGTCACGCCACCGCAAAGCGCGCGGCGATACGGTCTATCGCTTTGCACCGACCGATTGGGAGTCGCCGTCGCACCGATACAACCCCCTCAAGCGCGTCGGCAAGATGAAGAACCCTGCGCAGCGCATGATGGAGCTTCAAAAGATCGCCAAGCTGTTCCTGCAAGCCGGGCAGGGGGCAGAGGAGTTTCTACCGGGCGCTACGGATATTTTTGTCGCTTGCGGGATGCTGGCTTATGAAAAAACCCGCGTCACGTTGGGGGAGATTTACCGCTATGCGGTTCAAGGCGGAGAGACAAAGACGCAGTACGCTTACTATGCCCGAATAGCGGAAGATCCTGCCACTAAGATGATGTTCAACAAGCTCGCGAATATCACCGAACGTACCCTGTCAGCATACCTCTCAGTTCTCAGCAGCTCGGGTCTTGGAACGTGGGCAAACCCGCGCATTTGCGCTCTAACTGATGATAGTGATTTTGAGTTTGTGACCTTCCGCAAAAAACCTCAGACCGTTTATCTGGTTGTACCGCCAGATGACGTTGCTGCAATCGCACCGCTGATCAGATTGTTTTTTTCCGATCTCATTTCTTCATTGCAGGGGGCTGGCGAGCCAGGTCAGGACGAACCTTGGCCGGTCCTAATCATGCTGGATGAGTTCGACAAACTTGGCAAAATGCCGATTGTAGCTGAGTCGATCAAAACCCTGCGGTCATACGGCGGCAACTTGGCAATTGTTACGCAGACTGTTCCAGCGCTGGACGAGATTTATGGGCAGAATGTTCGCCTGTCGCTCCAAGGTGGCGCAGGGATAAAACTATATCTGACGCCTTCTGAGGAAAAAACGGTGTCTGACCTGTCCCGTGCAACAGGCATGACGACGCGGCGGGTCGTCAGCAAGAGCCGGACTATTGGTCAAGGTGCTTTCAATGGCGTCAATGTCAGCGAACGAACAGAAGAACGGCCTTTGTTGTCAGAGGATGAAGCGCGCCGGCTGCCCAAGGATGACGTAATTATCATTGTTGATGCCGACATGCCGATCCGGGCAAAGCGTATCAAATACTTCAGTGATGCAAAGTTGAAGCCCATGTTCGAGGCTCAAACCGGTCCTATGCCGATGCCTCCGCATAACCCTGCTATGGATAAGTACGTTTTCCCTGACATTGGCTTGATGGAAGCGGACGCCGCCCGCGCGGCAGAAAAAGCTAGAGTGCGCTTGTTGCCACCCCCGGAGAAGGTGGATGCCGAGGCGTCACCTGAAGTCGTTGAGCCTGTTGCGGTCGGGAAGGATGCCAGCGTTGAAACCGCTTATAGAACGATCGTTCAGGACGTCGAAGTTGCAGCGCCTCAGATCGTAGAGCAAAACGATCCGGCTCCGGACGATAGGCCCAGATCATCACGCAGGTTGGCTCGAAAAGCGCCTTCAGCTGACACTTCCGTTTCCGCTGTTCGCTCGAACCGGAGGCCACAACGAAAAGCGGTGGCAACTGCACAATTAGATTTGGCCTTAAAGGACGTGCCCGACACTCCAGAAGCCCGCGCAGTCGTTGACCGCACGTTGAAGAAGGGGCGGTCAATGCTGGACGATCTACGAGACAAATTCACTGATATGGACGTAATATCTCAGGTTGAGGTATGACGTATCAAGCACCTACCCGAACAAAAAAGCCCGCCGTTAAGGCGGGCTTTTCTTTTTTAGGATCAGGAACGGTCCCGGAACCTATTTGGCATGTTAAGTTGTCGCTGCACGCTTGGCTGTGCCTGATGCGGGGAGGCGGGGCTTGCACCCGCACCCGGTCCGGGCCCAGGTGCGGGAGGTGATGACCCCGCATTGCCGCCGCTACCGGCACCGCGGAACGATCTCGACAGAGCTGCAGGACCTGCCATCGACCCAGACAGGTTGCGATACACGCCAGCAGTAACCGCAGCCGCCGCTAAAGGACCAACGGCCGCAACCATCCCGCTTAGGCCGCTCACAATCATCGGTATCAGGACAATGGTGAAAATCATCATAAAGAGGATCGTCAGAAAAGGGACCAAGCCAGCGATGGATTCGATGTTTGTTGGATCAAGGTTATCAACAACACCTTGCGTAAGCCGGATCATTGAACCCAGCACAGCGGCGATGACGATAGGATAAAGAACGTAACTTAGAGTCGAGCGAAGCCACTGAAAAAAGAAGTCAGACGTCGCTTTGAAGACTGAAAGACCAATAAAAATGGGCGCGAGGCCAAGATGGATCGTGATCATGACTAGGGCGAAAATCAAGATCAGTCCCGCCACTGCCGCCGTGAGGGAATGTAGGATGAAGAAAATGCCGCTCATTACGGCACGGCTCATGTAACTGAGGTTGTCCATTGTCGTATTGGCGCTGGTTGCGAGGCGGTCCAGCATATCATCGAATGAGGCTGCAAGACCCATGTTCGGATTAGAGCTGCCTGACAGCATGGCGCCTGCAATTGAATCCATGCCGTTTATGACCGCACTAGCGATGGCATTGAATTGGCTCCACACTGTCGCGAACTGGAAAATTAAAAGCAACTTTACGACCAGTATCAACAGATCTCCGACAGGCTGCGGCCGAATTTGCAGGAGCGCATTGATAAAGACGAGGATGATAGCCAGCGATGCTGCTACTTGGAGTGTGTCACCGATAGCTGCGGCAGTAAGGCCAAACTGCGATTGTGCGGCGTCACTGAGTTGCTGCTGTCCAATTTCCACCAGTTCCGAAACTATAGGCATTATAGGACACCACTTTCTTTGCAGATTGTCCGCACTTCGGAGGATAGGGCATTCGTGGCCCTGCTGTTTTCAAGCCGAACGCTTGCCCACTCATCGAAGTGTAGCCCCTCAAAAACGGCCATCATTTCATTGAGCGCGCTATCCCAATCCGAGAAATACATGTCGCACGAGCAGGCTTGCTCAGACACAATCCGCTCTGCGTTCTGACGCCTGTAGACTGATAGTAGGACAGAACTTGCTTGATCAGGGTTGGCGTTGACTGGCGCGTTTTTTGGGTTTGGAAGAACAGGACGTGGCGGGATCGAGCAGCCGCGTTCGGAGATTTCTGGATTTCCTGCGCTTTGCGTGTCGAAGCGCAGAAACTTACGTTCCTGATCTTCCGTCACCTTGTCTGGGTGAGCAGTAGCGGCAGTAGCGGCAACTGCGATAGCAGCGAGAACAATGGACTTCATCATCCTGCTGTTCCTTTCGCTGTCGGAAGGTAGAACTCGGCAATGCCGCGCTTTCCGTCTTTCCGACCTGTCTGAATGATGACGTCGATAGATCGGGTAATGTATTCACGAATTTCCGAATAGCTCATGGGCACATCTGATCGGCCTGCTTTCATGGCAAGAGCATCTAATGCCAGGGTTGGCGTTTCGGCATGAACGGTAGTCGCTGAGCCGCCATGCCCTGTGTTGATAGCTTCAAGGAATGTCATCGCTTCCTTGCCGCGCACTTCGCCAACGATCACCCTGTCAGGCCGCATTCGCAGCGAAGAAATAAGAAGCGCGTCAGGCGATCGCACGTCACTGTTCCTGTCGGCAATCAAGGACACTGTATTAGGCTGGCTAGGCAGCAGCTCAGCGGCGTCCTCAATAGTGATGACCCGTTCAGTTGGAGGAATGAAGGTCATGATTTTGCGGAGAGCTACAGTCTTGCCCGTCGAGGTTCCGCCTGACAGGACCATGTTCAGCTTTTCACAGACACAGAACTCTAGGGCTTCATCGAGAGTGCCTTTTTCTGCAATTTCTTTGAGCTGCAGGTTTCGTGCCGCGCGCTCCTCATCCAATGACCGCTGTTCTCCATAGAGATAGTCTAGTTTGACCTCATCGAGGGGCAGGGATGAGAAGAAGCGCATTGCGATAGCATGGCCTGAGAGTGCCGCAGGTGGTGCGACGACCTGGACCCTGATCGGACGGCCGAGATACTCAATAGAAGCCGAGATAAGGGGCTTGGTTTTGCTGATGGTCGCTTGGGCCTGGCCGACGATACTAGCGGCTAAGTCAGCCAGCACATTTCTTGTCAGATGCGCTTCACACTTCTGCATGAAATGGTCACCACGAGTTTCCGCCCAGACTGTTCCATCAGGGTTGATGCACAGCTCCACAAGGTCTTCGCGCGTGACTACATCGCCTAGCGCGGCCATCGCCTGATTAAAGTAGCTGTCATCCTGCATCAGAAAATCTCCAGATCACGGTCAACCATGATCGTCACACGGGCGCCTTGGGCGACGCGGATAGTTGGCTTGATGCGTAGGGACTCACTCAGCACGGAGGTTGTCGCGCTGGTTAGGTTCTGCCCTACGCTATCCGCCATATCATTTGCGCGGTCATCATCCGTGTTTTCCGTCGCGAGTGCCGGAAGGATCGTCAGGAAGCTAACAAGAGCTGCCGAACCAAAACGCTGACCGAAATGATTGTTTACCTTTCCCGTAAGACCGGACTGTCCTATCTCGTCGCCGCCATAGGCTGAAATTGTGACGGACTGATTGTCCGGCATGATGATGCGCTCCCATGCCACCAGTGCGCGGCGCTGGCCCAGTTCTACGCCTTCAGAGTATCGTCCGATCACTTGCGATCCCCGAGGGATCAAAATGCGCGTCCCGTCATAGGAATGCACATCCTCGCTTACGACCCCCCTAATCGCACCGGGAAGCTGCGAATTGATCGCAGTTTCCAAAATAGCTTGGATCATCGTTCCTTGCGTTACAGTGTTTGCGGGGTTCACTATCACGGAAGCCCGCTCGACCTGCGCCGGCCTTCCTGCATCGCGCACGAACGCCTCGTTGTCTGACAGCCGCGCTTCACGCTGTTCAGCCGCACCAGAGGCTTCGCCACCGCCTCCACCGCTTCGCCCAAAGGCAAGCATACCCGAGGAACGGCGACGTTCCTGTTGCTCCAGGGCTAGGCGACGTGCTTCTTCGGCTTGTCGGGCACGATCATCAAGCGCGGCATTACCGGACTGGTCGTAATTGTCACCCCCACCAGACAGCCGGGCAAGATCCAGCTCGCTTTGCAGTCGTTGCATTTCGCGCGCATGGTCCTGTGCGATCCGCGCCGCTTCCGAGTCACGCTCCTCATCGCGAAGACGCAGGGTTTCCAGCTCCTCTGCAAGCAATGATAGCCGGTCATCTTCCTCAGGGGCTTCCTCGGTGACTTCGGCATTATCCGTTTCGCTGGCTGCATCCCGCGCCGCAATCTCGGCCCGCAATGCTGCAAGTTGTTGCTGCATTTCTTCAAAGCGAGGATCAGGCTCTGGCTGCTGCGGCTCCTCCAGCTCAGGCTCAGGTTGCGGGTCTGATTCAGCGCCTTGGGCTACGCGCAGATGGCCGTAGGCGCTTGTACCGATATTCTGGAATGGGTCAGACTGTCCTGTTCTAAGGCTGGAACGATCCGTTGAAGTCTGTGAAACTGTATAAGCAGCCAAGCCTAGCCCGCAGATCGCAATCAGTCCCGTGACCAGGATCGCAGGTGACCGTTTGCTCTCAGTCTTTTTTGCACCCTGACTCTCAGCCTCAAGCGCCTGAAGGCGCTCATTCAGCTGTTCTTCGGGATCGCCCTCAGTGTCTTGAGCGCCTTGCTGTTGATCGACTTCTGCGTTGCTCGTGTCGTCAGTCATTTGCTGCCTCCAAGCCTCGCAATCGTGTTTTCAGTTTCCCCGGCCCGCAGCACCCAATACTGCGAGACACCCGAAACCCTGATTGTGCCATCGTCCAAAGTTTGGCTGTTCACAGTGCGCTCTCGACCGCCCGAAACGCGAAAAATTGCAGGCAGCGAGGCATTCCGCGCGAAACGGAAATACGTAAACGTCCCATCATCGAATACTTCGCGGGGCGTGATCTCCGTCAGCCGGTTCGCGCCGTATGTGTCGTAGGGGGCAGTTGCGACAACCTGTTTGTTAGCAGGAGGCGCAGAGCGCGTGCGTGGGCCATCGAACCGAACAACATAGTGCGTCGCAGAATTGGTTTCTGTAACCGCAAAGTAGTATGCCCGCTGATTGGTATAGACGATGATGTTCGTGGTGACGCCTGACATCATGGGTTTGATGAGCATTGCATGGCCGCCAGGAACTGCGTCGAACTGGAATCCTTCGGTATCACCCGCAGCGATTGATATGATTTCCTCGCCCGAGCCAAACTCGATTGAGGTGACTTTCATGATCGTTGTATTGATCCGATAAACCTGCCCATCAACATAATGAGCCAGGCGCACTCGGCTATCGTGCGCACCCGCGCGGGGCGTAACCTCGGCGTGAGCCACTGTCGAAAAACCGGCGAGGCAAAGTGCGGCGAGGAAGCTAGTTTTTTTCATTCTGTGAACCTTTCCGACGACACCACATATTCCCGCACCGAGAAACCGAATGGGTTTTGCCACAGGGCTTCGAGAGTGCGCTGTTCTTGAGGCTGGAAGTTGAAGACGAGCGAGACAGTGAATGTCCCCTCGGTCGTGCCGCGGGGCGTCACGAGCCGCTTCACGATCCGGGCCGTCGCCCTATCATTGCTGAGAGGGGTGACACTGATAACCTCCACATCCATACGAGAGTTCTCACCGTAGAGCGTTGGGGGGAAATCTGGATTATCCGCTGTCCACTGTTCGACTAGGGAGCCGCGTGCATTACCCTCAGAGCGATTGAGTAGCGTCTGAACGCGCTGATCGTTGTCGATCCGATTGTAGGTTTCTCGGTCGCGCACATAGGCGAAAACAAGAGATTGCACGACTGCCTGCTGTTCGTTCAGACTGATGGTTCCGACGCTTGCCATTGGCAGCGCCATTCCAGTTGCAGGATCAAATGGCACGAGTGCGGGTGCAGGACGCTCGGTAAAGACTGCGACTGCAGCAGCTGACAAGCACCCTATGATGCCAAAGCCCCAACCTGTAAGGGCCAGCTTGCGCCAAAATGCTTCGCGCTTGCGCGCACCAAAAATCAGTTCTTCTTCGATAATTTCTTTTTTTTCGCGTGCCATTATTCGATGTTCCCGAACGTGAGGAACGCGCGCTCTTCGGCCATCGTGGCAGCATCCATCATGCCCGCCATGCCCGAATTTACTGCGGTTACAGCTTCAAGTTCGATGAGCTGCGACAGAGCAATGACGACCTCGGCATTTACGCGCGTGTTCAGGTCGATTGACGCCTTTAGATCTTCAGTCTCTCCGATCATATCGACCAGTGCGCCGACGCGGCCGAGGCTTTGCGCCGTATTCGCATGGGCACTTTCACCAGCTGCGGCAACGACAGCTCCACCAGTTGCAGCGGATGCGACACGGCGAGCGCCTGGCACACTTGATCCGGCCAATTCTTCAACAGTGCCCTCTCCAAACCCTGCGCTTTCCAGAGCTGCGGTCATTGTGGTCCGCATGTTCACCGATCGCGGGCCAGTCAGCCCGCTCCAGTCACCGTTCATCCCGGCCAAGATCGTCCCGAGGACGCCGCTCATATTTCCTTCGAGAAGGTCATTCAGATCGCCGTCCATGGTCAGCCCGACAATATCGCGGGCGCCAGTCAGGGAGGCATAAAGGTTATTGGCAGTCTCAAGGTGCCCTTGAAGAAGGGTCACTTGAGAGAGAAGCTGGTCGAGCTGCGCGTTTTGCAGACCGGCATCTTCAAGCATATTTTGAAGCTGCCGGATGGACTGAGCGATATTCTGAGTATCTACCGTCGGAACGCCTTGAGCGTATGCGGCATCCGAATATGCGTAGGGCAGGGCCGTTGCAGCGACGACAGCAATAGCAAAAGCTTTTGGACGAGCGAACTTTCTGAGGTTACGCATGGTCATTCTCCAAATCTTAGGAAACTGCGCTCTGAAGCCTGTTCGGCTGCGAACTGCATTGCTTCAGCACTAATGGGTTGTGAATTTGCTGCCCGCAGACGCGTCAGCAGAACCATGACGCGCGCTGTTTCAGCGCGCATGTAGGCATTGAGGGCCATTGCCTCATGCGGTGTCTCTGTTGTCTCAATCCGCTCGATAATGGCGCGGACGCGAACGGCTGACTGGCGCACCATTTCATAAGCGTTGTCGCCATAAAGCATCGCGCCATCGCTCATCATGGCAGTGCGCGCGCCAGCCGCTAGAACAGGCTCGATTGTGCCCAGAGCATCAACACCGCCAATCTGTGCCAGATACTCGTTATACTTGGCCGGGATGACCTGAACGTAGTGCCGCGTCTCGTTGAATGGCGGGACGCCGTTGTGACGCCGAACATTTCCGGGGCCTGAATTGTATGCTGCCAGTGCCAGAACAATATCGCCATCAAACGTATCAAGCTGGGTTGATAGGTAACGTGCGCCACCTTCCGCCTGCACGTAAGGATCACCGCGATAGGTTTCACCAATCCCAAGATCGACTGCTGTAAGAGGCATAATCTGCGTGAGGCCATAGGCTCCGACAGGTGACTCAGCATGAGGGTTGAAGCGGCTTTCCTGCCAGATCATGGCCTGCAGCAGTGCGCGCCATTGGACCGGCGACAATCCTGCTTTAGCCACCCCAGGACGACTGTAGGTGGCTTGGGCAGCCCGGATGATGACTTGCTCTACCGTCACCTGAGCATCACCGAAAAGTTCCGGTGTGGCTGTATTGGCATCCTCGGTGGAATAAAGATTGGGCGCTGCTGAAGAAGGAGTTTCCCCTTCTTCCAGATCAGCAATCATATCTTCTGAACTGCCTGTCGGGCGAGTGCTGCCAATGATGGCATCAAGCGCGGCAAGCTGTTCTTCATGCAGCTGTCCAATGTCCTCAAGCCGCCCTTGTTTATTGCGCTGGCGTTCGAGGTCAGCAAACTGCTCCGTCAGGATTAGGAGGTTCTGCTGTAGCTGGTTGACGTCAATTACGGGAACGCCTTGACCAACGGCGATCGTGCTTGTGCACGATATTGCCGTTGCCAGCATGATTTTACGGAGCCGACTAGACACTGACTCCACCCTTTGCGTGCAGCTCCGGCAGCGGCGTGAAATTGCAGGTCGGACGGCCGGAAGATGAGAAGCATTCCGATGAAACTGGACGCGTTTCACCAGCGCAGGCCGATAGTAGGCCGGACAAAGTAAGGGCGAAAATCACACGCTTCATTTCAGGGTTCTCCAGAATTCAGGATCAAAATCAGGCGCGGCCAATGCTGCGCGGCCTGCGGTGCTGTTGCCGATCGACATGAGGAGTTGGCCCAGGTCCGTGAGGTCCGTATCCAGTAGAACAGACCCTTGATCGTCTCGAACCAAGGCCACGCGCTTGCCCGGAGGGGTTTCAAGCATGATGGTCAGCTCTTTTGCGTTCAGATTGAGGGCCGCAAAGTCCTGCGCCGATGCGTCATCGTTCGGCAGAAGAATTTGCGTTTGGACGCCCTGCAAAATGGACGCGCCCGCCTTTGAGTTGGCAATTTGGGTGGCGAACTGTGTCACAAGTAGGACAACACAGTTGAGCTTGCGCAGCGTGACTAGCCAACCTTGCAGCTTGTCCGCAAAGTAGTCTGTGTCGAGTGCCCGCCATGCTTCATCCACAACAATGATTGTGGGGCGGCGATCTTGCATGGCCCGCTCTAGGCGTCGGAAGATATAGCCAAGAACCGCTGCGCGCTCTTTGTCATTTCCGTTGTCTAAAACGCTTGTCAGATCGAATCCAACTAGGTCGCCGTTCAGGGAGAACGTGTCTTCGCGGTTTCCGCCGAAGATCCAACCATAACGGCCAGAAGGCGCCCACTCGCGTATGCGGCTTTCCAGATCACCGTCATCATCGAGGGGGGCAAAAAGGCTCGCGAATTGTGACCAATGGCGCAGCCCTTGCGGGGCATCCGCATTCCTTCGAATAGCGTCTTGAAGAAACTGAGACTGTTGCGCCGTCAAAGGACGTTCGGCCCGTTCGATCAGCGCCGTTATCCATTCCGAAAGCCACTGCTGGCCCTCTGGATCAGTTTCGGACCACAGCGGGTTTAGCCCTGTGGGACGGTTGGCTGTGATTTCGCTATACTCAGCCCCAAGCGCACGAAGAGGAACTTCGAGCCCGCGCCGATAATCGAAGGCAAATACCCGTGCGTTCATGCGTTGCGCTTGTGCAATGAGAAACGCAATAAGCACGGATTTTCCGCCACCGGACGGACCGAGGATTAGGGTATGGCCTGCGGGGGGTTCCGCATCCACATTGCCGCGCGGCAGTTTGCGGTGAAAGCTGAACTGGTACCCGCTTCCTTCGGGGGTCGGAAATACGGTGATTGGGTCTTTCCACGGAACCTCGTCTCCATTTTTTCCAAGAGGCGTCCGATGCAGTGATGCCAAGCCCGCAAAGTTACGATTTGTGATGGTGCCGATCCGAGACCGGAAAGCAGCGTTCCCAGGAAACTGTGCGAAGTAATGCGCCCGTGAGGCAAAGGCTTCGGTGATGACCTTAACACCAGCTTCTTGAGCGACCTGTTGAATATCTGCTGCTGCCTCTGCAAGCTCACGTTCATTGCTGCTGTAGATCGCAGCCGTCATGTGATGCCCACCAAAGACCAGCTTGCCTGTCACCAGCTCGTCAGCCGCAGAGGCAAGTAATTCGCGATCCGATACCCCTGCATCATTCATCGACGCCATCATTTTCTGCGCGCGACGAATACGCTCCTCCATCACATCGTTCGGAATGGGCGTGAAGCTGTGGGTGATGACCATATCATGAGGCAGGTTCAGGCTGTCGAACATGCCGTGTTCGGTTTGGTTTGGATAATTTTTGATGGTGAAGATCAGGCCGTTTTTGCGACCAGTATTTCCACCCGACAGGGTGATCCGGTTGCTCGCAAATGTCGGTCGGAAGTTGGCTACACTTCGGGCCAAGATACCAATCTCCGACAGCGGATAGGTTGGAACCTCAGTGCCGGAGCCGATAGCTTCAAGGAAGCCCAGCAGCTCGCCCGAGGATGCAGTCAACGCGCGACCGGACATGCCTTCGGTAGCAGATAGAAGGATCGAGACCACTTCACGCAGGCTGGCAAGCCGGCGCTGACGTAGTTGTTTCTGATCCTCAACTTTGTCCTTGGCAAACCGCGCCCGCACTTTCTCGAAAGCGGAAACTGAACGACTTGCAGCGGGCCGACGCATGACTGTGATGGTCAGGGTTTTGTCGCGAAGGCCATAGGACGAAAGAGCAGACTGCCAACGCCTATCGACTTCGGCGGCGAACCCATCGCCGCGGACAGGTGATATTTCCGGGGAAAGCCGCTTGCTGATCTTGTGGATATAGAAGCTGAACCGGCCTTCGGTTTGAGCAATGATGGTGGCGATCCGTTTTTTCAAACGGATAAGAGCCTCATCGTTTGCTGTCATGCTGTTGAGGCCATTGACGCGAATGCACTGCATGTACTCGCCGCCGCGGGTCAGGATGGTTTCGTCATCTACAAGGCTGACAAAGGGCAAATAGTCTTCGAATTGCTCTTCGCGGAAGGCAACTGATGAAATCAGGCTTGTTGCGCCCTCACCACTCAATTCCTTACGGCTCATAGCTATTTCCATTCCAAAGGTTTTTATTCCGCGATGGACGCGTTTTCTGGAGGACGGTCATGATTACGTCCAAAAAGTTTGGGTCCCACTGGGCCGCTGCATAAAGGGCCGGATATGTAGCCGCCGCCCAGGCCAGCACCCAGAAAGACTTGATCCAGATGAAAAGCAGGACGCCGGAAAAGACCCACACCATCCCGTAAATTACGGGCAAGCCGAGAAATTTTGGCGCGCGTAGCAGACCTTTAAAAACGACGTCCTGCTCTGTCATGACATCAAGCCCACAGCGCCTGGACCATCGTCGTCGCTCCGCCAATACCGGCGATGGCAATGACGACCCACATGGCTTGGCGGAAGTCGATGATGCCGAAGAACCAAGTGATGAACACGCCGATGAGCGCGAGCGTGGCGATGATCATCCCCAAGGGACCGGTCAGCGCATCCACAAGTCCTTGCAGAAAGTTTTGAATGGGATCGAGGTTAATATCCTGTGCCATCGCCGGTTCTGCGATCATCAGAACCATGACAGCGAGTGCGGCCAACAGCACCCAATTACGGGAAGCAGGACCGCCCACCCGGTTAAAGATTTGCGTCACAGTTGTTCTCCTTTGAGACGTTGGTAAACGGCCATCACCTTGCGGACATGGCCTTGCGTTTCGCGGTAGGGCGGGATGCCTCCATGACGCGAAACGGCTTCCGGGCCAGCATTGTAGCCAGCCAGTGCCAGCTCCTTCGATCCGAAGCGGTCGAGAAGAAGAAGCAGGTAACGGGCAGAACCATCGAGGTTCTGGTGCATGTCATGTGGGTTTACGCCGAGTGTGGCGGCGGTCGCGGGCATGAGTTGGCCGAGGCCGATCGCACCGACATGGCTCAGAGCGCGAGGGTTGTACGCACTCTCGATTTCGATGTTAGCTCTGTAGAAGTCGCGCCAGTCCGTGACCGACATTCCAGCTTTGCGCAGGGCACCATGGCCTCCATAGCGCAATGCTGTCTGGTGAATTGCATCGAGGACTTCAGGGCTTCCCGAGGCAGCGCGTGGTGCCATGAAACCATTGTCCGGCTCTGCTAGAAAGGACATGGAATTTTCGGGAACAGAAGCCTGTCGTTCGGCTTCTGGGATTATCGGCTGCCCACCTGATCCGTAATGGCGGGCAAAGCCGTTGCTTTGTTCTCTAAATTCGAAGGCTCCATCAGAACCTGGAACAAGGACCAAGCCCTGTCCGAGACATTCAGTCGCGTTAAGAGTCAGACCTCCAATCGACCAAATAACGGCCATCTTTAAACAGTTCAAAACATTGTCCTTTTTCGAACGGCATTATCAATCCAGGGAAGCCCCAGAGCATAAGTTTTGACGCAACGCCCGACACGGTGAGCGATGTTTCTGGTTTGTTTCTGACTTTGTAGACCAATAACCGTTTGGATTTTTTATCGGCCGAAACGACCTCGTAAATCCATTTGCCGACTGCAGACGTTCCCTTTTTGGAAACGCTCTCTTGGCAAATTATGATTACCGATCCGCCCTCGTTTACGACCTGCGCAACGTCCTCGCTGATTATCACTGGCGGTATGGCTAGACTCATTGGGGGCTCCTGCTCACTGACAGGTGCCTTGATGCACTATGTTGGGTTGCCCGCACTAGTTGGATTTAACTAGATCACCACCTTCATACACAACATTTCAACAAACATCAACATAAATAAATTGTTTGTTTAACATTGTTGAATAGTTTTAGCCTAGCTCACGCACAGGACACTCGAAGACCTGGAACGATCCTTCGGAGTTGCTGGCGACAGGTCCGAGCTGCTTGACCGGCCACGACAGAGAATTTGCCATGCGCTGGAACGCTGGCGATCCGAGGAACAGAACAGTGTCAGCTCCTTCCTCGCCCAAGAACGTGTTGATCTTGGCAAGGATCATCCGAGACACGTCGCGCGACCCGGTGACGACCATTCGCGTAATCTCCCAGACCTTTTCATTCATAGGCGGGACCGCGTGGCACAGCTCCTGCGGCAAGCCGGGCAGTACGCCCAGGCAGGCATCGCGGATCATGTAGCTATACTGGATTTGCCCGGTGCCGCTGATCTGGTCGGTGCGGCGCAGTCTTGCCCCTCCGACCACAACACCGTTCAGCGTTGCCACAACATAGATCGTGTTGAAGGAGTCATACTGTTCGAACTCCAGATCTTCCGCGTGAAACAGCGGCCATTCCAGACGATCCACGAAAATCTGCTTGCGCAATTTCAGATAGTCATTGACCAGATGCCACCTGTCCAAGTCCTCCGGGCAGCGGATGACCTCGACCTGATAGCCGTCACGGGCCGCGTCACTGAACATGCGGCTTGGCTGCATCTTGACCATTGGTACCTACCTCGAAAACTTCTGTTGAGCCGATGAACAGGCGGATGCCTTCCGGCGTAACGGCCCACACGCCCTTGTTTGAGAACTTGACGGTGATCTCTTGGCCTTCCTGTAGATGGGCAAACATCGACATCAGGTTCTGAGCCATGTCGGCAGTAAAGTTTGCCTCGGCGGAGATAACCACGCCCCTCGGGCGCACCTTGGCGGTTAAGTCGGTCATCTGTCCCTCCTATGGCATTTTGCCGGTTTGCTTGAGCATCACTTACGGGGTGAAATTAACCATTGACACCAACATGTCCTTTTGGTCAGTTGATTAGTGCAAAACGCATTTTTTTCTTGACAGGCTTGAAATGATTGAACTCGTGATCCCGAATCATGAAGATGAACTTGCTGTCCTCGAACGGATCGGCAACGGAGGTTTCATCCTCGGCCTTGGCCTAAAATTCGGAAAACCTGATTTCTGCCTCAACCGCTACTCCGACGCTTGGACAAAAAAGTACGAACAGGAGAACTACTTTTTTGGCGATCCCATGACCGTTTGGACCATGGCCCGCACAGGAATGATCCGCTGGTCAGAGTGCAGCCTTCCCGATCTACGGGGCGTGATGGCTGACGCAGCCACCCACGGTCTTGTCTATGGCGCCACATTTGTTGAAGTGGTGAAAGGCAAACGGTCATTCCTTTCCATCGCCCGAAACGACCGAGAACTGACTGACGCAGAAATGGAACTGCTCATGGGTCGTGTGAAGGCATGGGCAAACCTTTTCACAAGCTATTGGAAAACCATTGGGCTGACCCAGGGCGAGATTGACGCACTGGCCTCGATCAAGGGGGGAGCCAACCAAGATGATGCCGCTGAGACTTTGCACATCAGCCGGTCGGCATTGAGGCAGCGACTATCTACGGCGCAGGTCAAACTCCGGGCACCAAATTCAGTCAGCGCAGTCGCACGTGCCGCTCAGATGGGAATTATCTGAAATCCAGCAGAATTAGTCATGTGTGATGGGAAGGGTAGGGGGAGGCATTGAGCTAGCCTCAGCTCAGAAAGTGATGTGGAGGCGCACTATGGGTCTCCATACACATCCAACAGTCGTCATACCCGCGAACCACGAAGTCTGGCAGATCGCAATGGTGTGGGCTCGGCACTTGGTGATCCGGCACATTGCGACTGCGGTTGGCAATTGATGCCTGTGCGATAGCGGCTGAAAGCTGACCCCATACCTTTGCCTTGTCCGGGGACGGCACTACTTTGGTAGGGCTCTTCCAGAAGCCTCGGCGGTGTGGATCGTAGATGACGTACTGCATGGCAAAGGTCGGCACTATGATGAGACATGCCAATCCCCGGCTGCGCCAAACGGTTCCCGAGTCATAAATCCGATTACTATGTAACGTGATGTAGAAGGGGGACGCGCTATCCTGAAATGCGACTTTCTGTGCTCAACAATGGGT
>TARA_R110000737_G_scaffold18342_2_pt1 | contig 24998 bp, 11 predicted proteins | sample TARA_R110000737 | Tara Oceans TARA_R110000737 (sample SAMEA4398027) | marine metagenome | biome: Polar Biome; feature: [SRF] surface water layer (ENVO:00010504); material: water (ENVO:00002006), including particulate matter (ENVO:01000060) such as... | depth 5 m | reverse complement strand
AGTAAAACCAATACCAATGCCGATACAAATTTATATTTAGTTGATTTAGCAAGTAAACAGCCGTTAGCTGAATTGATCACAGACCACAAAGGCGCGGTTGAACACAGTGCTTATACCTTTACTCGTGACAATCGCGCGTTAATCTATGCTACCGACGAATTTGGAGAATTTAAACAAGCGTGGTCTTACGATTTAACGAGTAAAGAAAAGTCAGTTAACTTTGCGGTTGATTGGGATGTAAGCTTTAGTTACTTCTCAAAAGATGGTCGTTACCAAGTCAATGGCGTAAATGCTGATGCGCAAACAAAAATTAGTATTGTTGATTTAGTCGAACATAAAAAACTTGCCTTACCTGATATGCCCAGTGGTGATTTACGTGGTGTTAACTTCTCTGATGATGGCAAGCAGATGGTGTTTTATATTAATTCTGACACCTCACCGTCAAACCTGTATGTTCATCAGCTCGGTAGTAATACGATAAAGCGCTTAACCGATACCGGTAACCCAAATATTCTAGAAGAAAATTTAGTCGTGGGTGAAGTCGTGCGCTTTAAGAGTTTTGATGGCTTGGACATTCCCGGTATTTTGTATAAGCCAAAGCAGGCAGCGACTCAAAAAGTACCGGCCTTGGTTTGGATACACGGCGGTCCTGGCGGACAAAGTCGCAAAGGTTATTCCGCGCTTGTGCAGCATTTAGTCAATAATGGTTACGCTATTTTTAGAATTAATAACCGTGGATCAAGTGGTTATGGAAAAACTTTCTATCACTTAGATGATAAAAAACATGGCGATCATGACTTAAAAGATGTCGTTTACAATAAGTACTATTTACAATCCCTCGATTGGGTAGATGCCGATCGGATTGGCGTTATTGGCGGCAGTTACGGCGGTTATTTAACCATGGCAGCCATGGCATTTACTGATGAATTTGAAGTCGGTATTAATATTTTTGGCGTGACTAACTGGGTGCGTACATTAGAAAGCATTCCGCCATATTGGGAAGCATTTCGTCAATCGCTCTATGATGAACTAGGCGATCCAAGCACAGATAAGGAACGTTTGCATAACATCTCGCCGGTATTTTTTGGTGAAAATGTTAAAAAACCGGTCTTAGTCGTGCAAGGTAAAAATGATCCACGGGTATTAAAAATTGAAAGTGACGAAATGGTAGAGTCTATTCGCAGCGGCGGCACTTATGTTGATTATTTAGTGTTTGATGATGAAGGCCATGGCTTTAGTAAAAAGGCGAATCGTATTAGTGCCTCAAATAAGTATTTAAGCTTTTTGCAAGCGCACTTATAAACTTGATTGGTTGAAGACGTTGTAAAAACAGGTGAAAAAATAGCGAACTTAATGTTCGCTATTTTCACTTTTATATTGGGTATTACCTACTTAGTATGGCGCTGATAAAAGTTAATTAAGCCAGTGGTTGAACTGTCATGTTGCGCACTTATATTACCGGAAGATAACTCTTCTTGAATATTATTGGCTAAACCTTTACCCAGTTCTACGCCCCATTGATCAAAAGAACAAATTTGTAAAATAATTCCCTGGACAAATATTTTATGTTCATACATCGCAATTAAACTACCTAATGACCTTGGCGATATGCGTTTCATTAAAATGCTATTGGTTGGACGATTACCCTTATGGACTTTGTGCGGGGCAACTTTATCAATGTAGTCTTGTGTTCGCCCTTTTGCTTTTAAGTCGGCTCTAACTTGCGTTTCGTCAACCCCTTGCATAAGCGCCTGGGTTTGAGCAAAAAAGTTAGCCATTAAGGTTTCATGATGGCCTTGAACAGGGGTAACGCTTTCCACTGAACCAATAAAATCTGCCGGCACAATATTATTGCTTTGATGTAAATATTGATAGAAAGCATGTTGACCATTAATACCTAATTCACCCCAAATGGAGGGAACAGTAGGGTAGGAAATAGGTTTGCCATCCCAAGTAACTGATTTACCATTACTCTCCATCTCAGCTTGTTGTAAATAAGCCGATAACATATGTAAAGATTGATCGTAAGGTAAAATCGCTTGCGATTGCGCACCCAGAAAAGTACAGTTCCAAACACTGAGCAACGCTAAAATCACCGGTGCATTTTCGGCTAATGGCGTATTACAAAAGTGCTGATCAATTTCATGAGCGCCTTCAAGCAGTTCAATAAAACGTTCAAAACCTAAATCAATAGCGATGGGTAAGCCAATAGCTGACCAAAGCGAGAAACGGCCACCGACCCAGTCCCACATATCAAAAATATTTTCTTCAGCAATACCAAACTCAGTGGCATTTTTTTTATTAGATGATACCGCGACAAAGTGCTTAGCAATGGCGGATTGGTCAAAGGATGAAGCCACTAACCATTTCATTGCTGTTTTAGCATTGGTCATGGTTTCTGTGGTGGTAAAGGTTTTACTTGAGACTATAAATAGCACTTTCTCGGGGTTTAATGGCCTAAGTACATTCGCTATTTGTGTGCCATCAACATTGGAAACATAATGAACGTTGACACTGTTATCGCTGTATTGGTCTAGTGCTTCAGTGACCATTTGCGGGCCTAAGTTTGAACCGCCAACACCAATATTAACTACGTCGGTAATACGCTTGCCTGAATAGCCACTCCATAAACCTTGGCGAACTTTTTCACTGAAAGCTTTCATTTTGTCTAGCGCGAGTTGGACATCAATATTAATATCTTTGCCATCAAGCATTATTGGTTTTTTACTGCGATTTCTTAACGCCGTATGTAATACGGCACGTTCTTCTGTGCTATTAATTCGTTCGCCATTGAACATCTTCTCGCGCCAAGCTTCAACATCACACTCTTTTGCTAAGTTGATTAACATCTCCATGGTCGATGCACAGATAAGGTTTTTTGAATAATCGACGAGAAAGGGCGCAAGCTGAATGGAGAACTGTGCAAAACGTTGAGGGTTTTGCTTAAATAGTTGGCTCATATGTTGTGATTTCATGTCAAGAGCATGACTTTCTAACTTTTTCCAGCTAGGTAATGAGGTTCTATCTTGCATATTTTCTCCAAATAGGGCGCGCGAGTGATAATTTTGAATCATGGTAATACTTAAATTCGATTAGGATACTATTTACTATATCTAGCTTAGATACTAATAATTAATTGGTCTATGGAAATCCTAATTCGTTATTTAGCTGACCAATCGGTCAGCTTTTTAATTGAAGTGAATGTTATACATGTAAAAGTAGAGAAAAGCATGTAAATACGCAATTTTTATTAGTTTATAAGGATATAAGGATATTTTGCTTTAACGATAAAGGCTGAAATCAACTATTTTAGTTGTTGATGTTTAACGGGGTTTAATATCATTGAACGGCGGTATTAAAGTGGCGATGTTGAGGCTTTAAATATGGCCATTAAATTTTTCACAAAAGTGATATTGTTTTTATCTGATACTGAAATTGTGATACCAAATGGCGCAAAATGCAGTGTTTCGGCTAATGCTTCTGCTGATAGCTTTATTCTACTGAGGGTTAAACGATTAGCCGCAATTTCTTTTTCGATTCTTGCTTGGATACTTGCTTTAATTAAGTCTTCTTCTGCTTGGATAAGGTCTTTACAGAATGCTTGACCCGCGTGCAATAGATCCGCTCTCACTAAACTACTGGACACATCATTAAATAAGCCTTCGCAACGTTGAATAATTAGCGCATGAGTATCCTGCCAAAAATCTTTTTTAGAGCTACTATAGCTATCAATTAAAACATTGTGTTGTTGAAAGTGTTGTTCAACAACAGCCCTAAACAATATTTCTTTTGATTTAAATTGCTTATGAATGGTGACACGAGATATGCCTGCATAACGACTGACCATTGATATATTCGCGGTGTCGTAACCGTGCTGAAAAAAACAATCCATCGCAGTATTGAGTATTTTATCGGTAGTACTTGGCAAATTATGCTCTCTTATCAAGTCAGTCATCAACATATTAGCGCGAGTGGTTACAATTAACAACAACTTTACACTAGTTGTTAATGTGTAAACCTGTGCTATAGTTGTGACAATATTTTTTATAGTTCAATAGCAAACAGATTAACGCCTGCTCAAGGAGAGGTTATTTAGTCGCTTGTTACACTTTATGTTATGGAGTTAATGTGAAACGAATTTTTATACTGGCGGTAGTGCTTATCTTACAGGCTTGTTCTGAACCCACTCAGGTAGCGAAAGAACTGTCACCTGTTGTGGTGCAATTATCAACTGCTCGGTTGACTAACTTAGCCAACGACTACGAGTTTCCTGCCACCGTATCGGCAGTGAAAAGTGTCGACCTTAAATTTGAAGTGTCAGGACGGTTAATTTTTGAAGGGCTTGTTGAGGGGAGTGCGGTAAAAAAAGGTCAGGTTTTAGCGAAAATTGACCCTGCGCCATTTCAGCGTAAAGTTGAGGAAAGTCGCATTCGCCACGAAGATGCACAGCGCAACCTTAAGCGTATTAAAGATGTATTTGAAAAAAATGTCGCCTCACAACGCGATTATGATGAAGCAAAATCTCAATTTTCCATTACTAAAATTGCTTTAGAAAATGCCGAGCAAGATTTAAGTTATTGTACCATTAAAGCACCATTTAACGCGGTGATAGGTGCTAGGTATATTGAAAATAATAGCTTAATTCGCAGCGGCGATACCTTAGCTAATTTACAGGACAGGTCAAAGCTTTATTTTACTTTCCAGGTACCAGAGCGGATCATGACCGCCAATGCCGGCAATCGTAATGTTAACGCCAGTGCCCATATTATTGGTCAGGAAGATAAAGTTTTTGATATTCATTATGTTGAACATAAAACTACGCCCGATCCCATCACCCAAACCTACGGCGTAACATTTGCTCTTGATGGTGAAGCCACTAAATTGTTCCTGCCCGGTTCAAGAGCGATTGTTAACATAAAAGATAATAATAGTTACCAACAGGCGTTAGTTATTCCTTTAAATGCCTTAATGGGCAGCAGTGACTCCGGCTTTAGTGTTTGGCGCTTTAATCAAGCGCAAAGCAATCTAACTAAGGTTGAGGTCAATATCTCTCAGTTACAGGGCGAACATGCATTGGTTGCTTCAGGATTAGATCATGGCGATAAAGTTGTCTCAGCTGCGGTAGGTCAAATGCGTGAAGGACTTAAGGTCAGAGAATATAAGGCAACATATTAAGATGGATATTGCACGCTACTCGTTAACTAAACCGATTAATATTTGGCTTTTATCAATATGTTTTATTATTGGTGGCATTATTGCCATGGCGGAAATTGGCCGTTTAGAAGACCCCGCATTTACCATAAAAAAAGCGGTGATCTTTACTTATTATCCTGGTGCAAGCGCAGAAAAAGTAGAAAAAGAAGTTACTGAGCAAGTTGAAATTGCACTGCAACAAATGTGGCAATTAGATACGTTAACCTCGGTAAGCAAGCCGGGTCTGTCCCGTATCATCATAGAAATACAACCCAATATTGATGGCCCTTTATTACCACAAATTTGGGACGAATTACGTAAGCGCCTGCGCGATATTCATCACGACTTGCCACTTGGCGCAAGTGCTCCAGTGGTTATTGATGACTTTGGTGATCTCTACGGTATTTATTATGCGCTATCTGCACCTGATTTTAGTGCAGCGCAATTGCGGGAATTTTCGCGCACTATTCGTCGTGAAATATTAACCGTTGACGGTGTCGCAAAAGTACAAGTTGGTGGCATTTTAGAAGAAGAAATTGTTGCGCAATTTGATATTTATCAAATTGCTGGTTTAGGGCTATCTTTTCCCGATATCCAAAGAGTATTGGCCAATAATTTAAAACCCTTTAGCGGTGGGCGGTTATATATTGGTGATAAACAAATTAGGGTGCCTGTTGAAAGCTCTACTAATAAAATAGAAGAAATAGAAAACTTATCTATTGTTATTCCAGGTAAAAACACCTCGATAAAAATAAAAGATATTGCCAAGTTAAGTATTCAACCTGTGGCGATCCCAAGTGGCTTAAAGCGCTTTAATGGCGATCGCGCGATAACCCTAGCGATATCGGCACAAAATGATATTAATATCGTTGATGTAGGTGCAGAAATTTCGGCTAAGCTAGCTGAAGTGTTAGCTAAGTTACCTGCGGGTATTAATGTTTCATCGATTTATAACCAAGCGAAAATTGTTGATGAGTCGGTAGACGGTTTTATTTTTAACCTAGAGATTTCGGTTGCTGTCGTCACCTTAGCACTTTGTTTATTTATGGGCTGGCGCTCAGGCATTGTTGTTGGCGGCACATTATTAACTACTGTACTAGGTACGGTACTAATTATGTGGCTTTATGATTTACAGCTGCAACGTATTTCTTTAGGTGCCATGGTGATTGCCATGGGTATGCTGGTGGATAATGCTATTGTTGTTGCCGAAGGTATGATGCTGCGCATGGAAAAAGGCAAGTCGGCGATGGAGTCTGCGAGCTTTATCGTTAAAAGAACTCAATTACCATTACTGGGCGCTACGGTTATCGGTATAGCTGCTTTTTCCGGTATTGGTCTTTCAGACGATGCGACGGGTGAGTTTTTATTTTCGCTATTTGCTGTGGTATTAATTTCATTGTTGTTAAGTTGGGTACTTGCGGTCACGCTCACGCCGTTATTGGGTAAATATTTTTATCAAGTGGGCAGTAAAGATGATGGTCAAGACTCGACTTCTTTATTTCACAAAGCTTACTTAGTTGTGTTACGCAATGCCTTACATTGGCGTGGCGTAACTTTAGGCATATTGATTGTTATCACTATTGGCGCCTATGCAAGTTTTGGTTTAATCAAACAAGGTTTTTTCCCGCCGTCTAATACACCAGTATTTTTTATCCATTACTGGGGACCACAAGACTCAGATATACGCGCCACTGAAAAGTACATGAAGCAGGGTGAAAAATTGATCCTTGAAACCGCGGGTGTTGAGTCATTGGCAAGCTTTATCGGAGAAAGTTCAGAACGCTTTACTTTAGTGTTTGCGCCGGAATTACCGAACGAAAGTTATGGTCTGTTTTTGGTTCGCGCCGCTAACGCTGAGGAAATTCCCCGCTTGGCGAAAGAAATTTCAGATAAATTAAAACAAGCCAATCCTAAGGTGAATTTTTATCCTGAAATTATGCAGTTTGGTCCCGGAGCTGGAGCTAAAATTCAGCTGCGATTCTCTGGTGAAGATCCCGCTATATTGCGTCAGTTGGCGCAGCAGGCGAAAGCAATATATTTTACTGATGGAAAAATTCGCGATATTCGCGATGATTGGCGCGATAAGGGCATAGTGTTGGCGCCTGAATATGATGATATTGCTGCCGGTATTTCTGGTGTTTCAAGAAGTGATTTTAGTCAAGCCATAGGGTTTTATACTCATGGTTTACCGATTGGCCAATTGCAAGATGGCGATTATCTTTATCCCATCATTGCCAGAAATAGTAATGCTAGCACGGCTCAATTAGTTGGGCTAGAAAATAGCTTAGTCTGGAGCAGTAGTCAACGTGCTTATATTCCATTTAAGCAAGTCAGTGGCAAAATGAACTACTCAAGTGAAGAACTATTAATTCATCGCCGTGATCGGGTAAGAACCATTACTGTTAAGGCCGAAGCTGGCTACAATGAAACGACCGGTGAAGCTTTTAAACGTACCCAAGCTAAAATTGAAGCTATCGAGTTGCCTGAGGGCTACAAACTTGAATGGGGCGGTGAATATGAGTCTTCACGTAAAGCACAAGCCGCTTTAGGGCAAGGGTTACCACTGGGCTTCTTGGTGATGTTTATTATCAGTGTTTTACTCTTTGGTCGCGCGAGACAACCGATTATTATTTGGCTCATTGTCCCTATGGCAGTAGTTGGCGTGGTAGCTGGCTTGTTGATTGCAGACCTACCTTTTGGTTTTATGTCATTACTCGGCTTTTTAAGCTTATTTGGTATGTTAATTAAAAATGCCATTGTACTGTTAGAAGAAATAGACTTACAAATTATGGAAGGTAAGGAAAAAGCTATCGCTATTGTCGAAGCAAGCTTAAGTCGCTTAAGGCCCGTTTCACTAGCTGCTATTACGACTATATTGGGGGTGATGCCATTATTATTTGACCCTTTCTTTGCCGATATGTCAGTGACCATTATGGGCGGACTGGCGTTTGCAACGATTTTAACTATGGTCGCGGTACCTGTGCTTTATAGTATTTTTTATAAAATTAAGGTACCCAAAAAATTAGTGATTTAGCGCACGCTATCGTGCTTTAAAAATACCAAAGCGAACCGATTCAGGTTTGCTTTTTTATGTTTAAAATAAAGGGTAGTTTTTTATTACCACCAATAAAGTAGCACCCGTGTCCATATAGGCACCGATTATTAATTCTAGACATAACCCAAGTACCTACATCCATTTAGGCATTTAATTGAAAAATCTGTGATAGTTTATTTTTCTAACTAGGATAAAACTCAGTCTATATTTAACACTTTTTTCAATGGCGCTAAATGTTGTTCAAAGTGACGCCATTGCTGGGTGGCGCTTTTATAAATTGGTTGGCGTACTTGCTCAGAGCTAGGGGTTTTAATGGTACGCTTGGTTTTATGAAAATCTACACACGATTGTTCAAACTCTAAGTCACAAAAATCAAGCATGCTTCGTATTTGGGTTTCTAAGTCATCAACTACATCTTCATGGTTTACCGTTAAAACAAAATCTGGCAAAACCTTATGCCAATGTGCCATTAATTTTAGATAAGCTTGATAGTATCGGCCAATATCTTCGAGGTGGTAACTAAAGTCTTGGCCTTCGGCAAATAGCTGTTTAAAACCGCTAAAACAACAAGCCATTGGTGAGCGTCTGGCATCTATGATTTTGGCATTGGGTAGTATTAAGCGAATTAAGCCTATATGCAGAAAGTTATTCGGCATTTTGTCAATAAACAAGGGCGCATTTTCTCGGTACACTTGCGTTTCATCAATAAATTGCTGACCAAAAAGTTGGAAGTAATCGGGGTTTATTTCAGTTAAGTTTTTTGGATACTGGTTCAAATTATTACTACTGCTTCTACCGCGTAATCGTGCCGCTAAACCTAAAATATTGTGCAGTTCCATCGTGCCGTCAACTTGGCTGTGTGAGGCCAGTATTTGCTCAAGGAGGGTAGAGCCAGCTCGTGGTAACCCGACGATGAAAATTGCATCCGGTGCATCAAGGCCTAAATTTCCTCGGCTTGCAAATAACTCAGGCGTGCAATACTTTATTTGCTCAGCCACTTGTTGCTCTATTTTATTGATATCAAAGCCATTGTGTTGATGTTGCAATTGATTGCCTTGTTGGTAGGCTTGAAAGGCTTGGTTATATTGTTGTCTGTCTTCAAAGGCTTTACCGGTAGCAAAATTCAGCTGTACCTTATCAACTAAGGCTAAGCCTTCGCTGTTGCGTTGTACTTGCATTTGGCTAATCTCTTCATCACTGAAGCGATAGGTTTTTGTATTCGCTAAACTCCAAAAAGCATCGCCATAACTTGGATTTAGCCGGTAAGCTTGTTGGTAGGCAGCAACTGCTTTCCCTATAGCGCCTTTAGCTTTAAGGGCATGGCCAAGCTGCAACTGAAAACCGGCAATTGTTTGATCTTTTTCATGTAATTGGCTGGTGGTTTCAGTGCTAGCTTGTGCTATAGCTTGTTCGAATAATGTAATTGCTTGTTCTACTTGACCCAAACCCGTTAAAACATTGGCTTTAGCAACTTTGAAACTGAGATTATCAGGCTGTTCAATAAGTAGGTTATCAACCTGTTGCTCTGCGGCTTTAAATTTTCCGATGCGGATCAACAGGTTGAGATATTGTGAACGCGCAAAAATATGCTTAGGTGATAATTCAAGCGCACTAGCCAGTAAAAATTCAGCATCGTCATAAATTTTTAATTCCATGCCTATTTCGGCGAGTAAGCACATGCCGTCGATATGACGTTTATTATTTTGTAAAAAGTGTCGACAAATTTGCTCAGCTTTTAAGAGCTTGCCTTCATGCATTAACTCGGTAACTGCAAGTAAAGCTGGCGGTAAATGTTTAAGTTTATCTAGCTGGTTTGCAGCTTTTTGCACCAGAGCCATTTGATTTGCATCACGATACAGTTCAATCAACTCTTGCCAACTGGCAACTAAACTTGGGTTGAGCTGTATCGCCTGTTCAAATGATGCTTTAGCCTGCAATGGCTTTGCTAAGGCTAAATTGATATAGCCCTGTTCTTGATAAGCTCTTGCGTGTGATTGATTAAGCTTTAGTAACGCTGCAATGCTTGTTAACGCCTGAGGAAGTCTTTTGGCATAGCGCTGCGCCACCGTGATTAAATACCACAATTGAACTTGTTGCTCTGTATCGGAGGTTTGCTGCTGTAACTGCTGACCTTGCGCAATGGCGTCGTCGAATTTTGCCGTTTGAATTAATTGTTGAAGCAATTTTAATTGTGTTTCAATGTCGGGAAAGTTTTTTTTATTCAACGATTTGCTCCATAAACGTTTTGAGGACTATTTTTATTTTATCTGTGGCTACTTTAACAATAACAAGCCGCTTGATACAAATATCAAGCGGCTTGTTTGGTCTTTAGCTAGCTTTAGTACTCGGTTAAGACTTAATAAAAGTCATACGAAAACCTAAAGCCAATGGTACGCGGCCTATTGGTAACAACTTTTGGGGTAAATTGTTGGGTATCAATATATAAAACTGCACTTTTATCGGTAAGATTGTCGATAAATAGCTCTGCTTTCCATTCATCATTCGTGATACCAAAGCTTACATTTGCTATCACATAACTGTCCTGGACATAACGACCCCCAGCGAATGTTTGCCCATTACTGTCTTGGTAATTTACACCCGTATAAACATCGGCTTCTTTTTCAATACTTAAACCTGAGCCTGTGCCGTAGACTAAATTAGTGGTATCTTCTAACACATAAGCATCCATGGTCATGCTGGCGAGTCTTTCTCCGGTATAGCTTATTGAACCGTTAATATACCCCGTCATATCTTGTGAGATGTTATAGTAATATTCGGCTTGTAAATTACCTGAAAACTCAGCGGAATAAGGTAATCTGCTACCAGCAGACGGCGCAATTCCTGCAAGTTCGTTATTCACCGAAATCAGTTCAGTATCAATAAAACTAAAAGCACCAGAAATAACGAGATTATCAGTAGCCACCCAAGTGAAGTCACCATCAATACCTTTAATTTCAGCATCACCGACGTTATCGGTAAATACTAAGAAGCTGATATTAGTCGGATCAAAGCGCGAGGTTTGCAAATCTGATATTTTTGAATAATAAGCCGTAGCATTAAAGCGTAAACTTTGATCAAACAAAGTTGATTTAAAGCCTACTTCAATATTATCTAAGCTATCGGTGGTTGAGTACACAGGAATGCGAAAGCCATCAAAAGCGCCTGCTTGATTCTTAGCTAAGCCGCCACCAACGCGGTTGGTTACCGGTGGTCTAAAGCCTTCGGAGTAAGATGCAAATAACATGACATCTTCAGTCACTTGCCAGTCAATTGAGGTTTTGATAATAGTATCATCGACCGTTAGTTTACCATCACTATCAAGTAAGCTAGTGTCTAATTGTCCACTGGCAATAGCGGCTTGTATTGCAGCAGCTTCGTCGGCACCAAAAAACTCAGTTAAAGCAGCATCACTGCCGTCGCCAAAAGCACGTAGGCGACCACTGACATCAACCGTTGTTGTTGCCCCTTTGAAAGAGTCTTCAATTTCATACCAACGGGCACCAAAACTTGCGGTGACGGTATCGGTAATATCAAACTCTAGCTGACCAAATAGCGCAATTTGATCTATGGTGTGAGTGATGTCATTAACAAAGCTTACTTCAGAAGAGAAAGGTCCACCATTACTGTTAATACCTTCAGTGCCGGCAAGCATTCTTTGTAAATCAGTAAAGTAAGGTAAGTCTGTATTACCTATTTGAAACTGGCCTACGGTTGACAATTCTTGAGAATCGTAAAATACACCCGCCGTGACACGCCAGCGATTTTCAGCCGATGTGTTGACGCGAAACTCATGAGTAATACGCGATGTGCTAGTTTCTTCTTTATAATATTTGGTTGGATCAACACACTCTTGTGTTTCCGGCGTACCAGCATAATTACAAGCATAATAGGCGGCAAATGAACCGCCATTGGTGTAGCCAGTGTAATCAATGGTAGAGTTGATATCTCGGTCGAGATAACCTCCGGTATAAACGACATTAAGGTGCTCAAGCCGACCTTCTAATGTCCAAGTGGTTAAACCAAAATCATCGTTGTTGTTTTCTGGTATAAAGCGATTGGTAGATGATTCACCGTCCAGGTTTGGGTCATAAGAAAACACCCCTTCGGTATCAAGCGATTGCTGGGTATGCTGAACTAAAAGATCCCAGTCATTATTGATTAAATAAGATAAGCCAAAACGCGCACCAGAATAATTAGCGGTGTTAAAGTTATCTTCGACTAAAGCATCATTTTTTGGTGAGGTCACCGGAACACTTTCAGGGTTAGTTAATGCATCACCAGAAACTCGGCTGATAACTTCGGCACTGCCGATATAACCACCTTGTCCAGGAACATTTAAGATATTATCAATCCAACCACCTTGGTGATCATTGTAGGCAGCAACGCGCACAGCAAGAGCGTCAGTTAAAGACATATTAAAATATGCCTCAAGTGAGTTACTCATATCACCGCCCTTGGTAGAGCTGGTACTAGTATCGAAACCTGCGGCAAAACCATCATGATTTGGTTTGTTGGTAATTAAACGTACGGTACCTGATTGAGAACTAGCACCAAATAGTGTGCCTTGTGGCCCTGGTAGTACTTCTATACGCTCAACATCAGTGGCGTAAATATCTAAATTACGGCCTTGCATTGACACCGGTTGCTCATCTAAATAAAAAGCAACAGAGGGCTGTAATGCTTGCACCGATGAAACCGCAATGCTGGTTTGTGTGGTAGCTGCGCCGCGAATATATATTTCATTTTGTCCAGGGCCTGTGCCCTGAAAAACTACGTTGGGGAGAAACTCAACATACTCGTCAAAATTTGCTACGCCAAGCTTTTCCAAGCTGTCGCCGGTTAATGCTGTGACAGTAACGGGGACTTCTTGAATAGATTCAGATCGTTTAGTGGCGGTCACTTCAATAATTTCGATTGTTGCCTTTTTTTTCTTTGCGACTTCTTCAGCATAGAGAGAGCCCGATGCCGCTAAGGCTGTTAACACAGCACAATGCAGTTTAGTGAATTTCATGTTGATGATCCCTTGGCTTTTTAATTGTTTTTCGAGTAAATTTTATTAGAGTTCTAACTATAATTGCTTTCGGCTACAGTCTAGCAAAATATGTGATTTTTTTCAAAAACTTAACCCTAATCAATTTGTTTTTGCCGATAATTGACTGATTGTAAGGCCGACTGTTTACAGCAAGCTCTCAGTAGATATACTATCAATAGAAATTAAATTTAGGGGAAGGGTTTGTCTTTAACCGCCAAAAGTCAGTTAAATAAAAAAGTATTCGTCAGCGCCTCAGCAATTATTATCGCGCTGTTACTTTATACCGCCGCATTACCTGAACATGCGCAAAGCTTGTTTACTGTTATTCAGGCAAGCATCATTGATAATGGTAGTTGGTTTTATGTGCTAACCGTGGCATTTATTTTCTTTTTTGTTATTTTTTTAGGGCTTTCTCGCTACGGGGAAATTCGCTTAGGGCCAGACCATTCAACGCCCGACTATTCTTTAGTCACTTGGCTTTCTATGCTATTTGCTGCAGGTATGGGCATTGGTTTAATGTTCTTTGGTGTCGCAGAACCCTTAATGCATTATCTATCGCCACCAACGGCAGAGATAGGCTCGGTCGCTGCGATGCAAGAAGCCATGAAGATGACTTTTTTCCATTGGGGTCTTCATGCGTGGGCAATATATGCCGTTGTTGCCTTAGTGCTAGCCTATTTCAGTTATCGCCACAACTTACCACTAACGTTACGATCGGCTTTGTATCCATTGATCGGCGAAAGAATTTACCAATGGCCGGGCCATTTAGTTGATGTTTTTGCCGTCGTGAGTACGGTTTTTGGTGTTGCGACGTCACTGGGCTTAGGCGCTTCACAAGTCAATGCCGGTTTTAGTTATTTGTTTGATATTGATGTGTCGACCACCAATCAAATAATTATTATGTCGGTGATAACGGGGCTTGCGGTGATATCCGTTGCTACTGGCTTGGATAAAGGCATTAAAATACTGTCTGAAACCAATATGGTGCTGGCTGTCGTGTTGTTGCTGCTGATCTTTGTCTTAGGCCCAACGGTATTTTTATTGCAGGCTTATTTGCAAAATATTGGTGATTATTTAGCAGATTTGGTGCACAACACCTTTAATTTATTTGCTTACAAGAAAACTGACTGGATCGGCGGTTGGACAATATTTTACTGGGGCTGGTGGCTTGCTTGGGCGCCTTTTGTTGGCTTGTTTATTGCGAGGATTTCGCGCGGTCGCACGATTAGAGAATTCATCATCGGCGTCATGTTAATTCCGACAGTATTTACCCTATTTTGGATGACTATTTTTGGCAATAGTGCCATCGATTTAGTGCATAACCAAGGAGTGGTCGAATTAGGCGAAATGGTCAGCAAAGACTCGTCAGTAGCATTATTTGTTTTTCTAGAAAACTTTCCGCTCAGCACGGTTTTATCATTTTTTAGCGTATTAATGATTGTGATATTTTTTGTCACCTCATGTGATTCTGGCGCTATGGTGGTTGATATGCTTTGCTCACACGGCAGTAATAATACCCCGCTGTGGCAACGGGTTTATTGGGCGGTAGGGATTGGTATTGTGGCAGCCATTTTATTATTAGTGGGAGGTCTTAATGCCTTACAAACCATGACCATTGCGAGTGCTTTACCTTTTACTATTGTGTTATTACTCGCTATTACAGGTTTGATAAAAGCACTGCGTATTGAAGCCTTTAAGCAAGAGAGTCAGCTGATCGCAGCCGTACCTCACTCCAGCAGTGAGAGTAATGATAGCTGGCAAGTACGCTTGAAGAATATCGTTGATTATCCAAACAAGGCTAATGTTAACAAATTTATCAGTCAGATTGTGATACCTGCGTTTGAATCTATTGCACAAGAATTACAGAAAAATCAAATCAATGTCGTTGTTTCACATGAAGATGGTTTGAGCTTAGTCATTGAACACGGCGAAGCACAAGCGTTTGTTTATCGAGTACTGGCTCGACAGCATTCACAGCCTGACTTTGTTGGGGAAACCGATGACGATGAACAAAGTTACTATCGAGCAGAAGTGCATTTAGGGGAGGGCGGCCAAGATTATGACATTATGGGTTGGTCTAAAACCGCCGTGATCAATAATATAATTGATCAATATCATAAGCATTTACACTTTTTGCATTTGCTACGTTAATCTATAGCGCAATTTCAATGAATTTATTGCTATTCAGCAAATGTTTAAAGGCTTAGCTGATACTTGTTTTAGGCACTGCTTTGAAAATCGGTGGTTGTAGCGAGCATATTAGTGCTAACAGCAGGGCCTAAATTAACTGTTTAACTTTGGCTGAAATTTATTTCTCGAGACGTCATCTTTGTCATGAAGACATAAATTATCCTAAGCAAGGATACTAAACAATATGCATAAAAAAGGGCCTTTGCAGGCCCTTTAAAATGTTGCTTTATGTCCGCTGAATATTATTGTGCGGGCTCAGTAACAACATTTTGATCTAAGGTCACCGCTGTTTGCGCCAATAGTCGGCCATTGACTACTGCACCGGTATTTAGCGTGATGCCTTTTTCAGCCAGTACTATGCCTTCAAAGTGAGCTGTTGTGCCAATTGCTACACCCGTACCGCCCCCGACCTGCCAAAAGATGTTTTTTGCTAATGCGCCACCCGCTAAAACAATACGACTTGCATCGGCTTGGGTAATGTCTCCAGCAATTTGAAAGATCCAAACATCATTAGCGCCACCAGAAAGTGTCACGTCAGTTGAAATCAATAAACCAGAACTCCACTTATACAAACCTGGCGCTAACGTCATAGCACTAATATCACCAGCGCCTAGTTCGGTAAAGTCTGGTAAAGTTCGACCGGCAGCATCATTATAAGCCGTTGCCATATCAAGCACTGCATTGGCAACTAAGGTATTGTCAGCAGCTGCGCCGGCAAAGCAACTAATAGCTCCGCTACCGGTATATGCGGCATCGGCACCATAAATCGTACCGCTTATTTCACTACAAAATACGTTGTCCATCGCAGCGGCAGTGATAGGGCTAGCGCCAATATTACCGGTTATCGCTGAAGCAGGTACATTAGTGATGCCGGTTTTAGACAATATGGCGAAATCAACGCCTGTGCGTAAGTCGACAGGTTCAGGTCCTGCGGCAACCGTTGCACTGGTTGTAAAACTCCAGCTAAAATTTGCAGCCATTGCATTGGCCGGAATGGCTAAGTCAGTCAGAGCCGTTGTTAATGTAGCAGTATAAAGCGTACTCGCTGCTAAATTATCGTTCGGATTGAAGGTGGCTGTATTTCCTTGAAAGCTAATAACACCTGAAACAGTGTTTGTTCCATCACTTAACGTAAAGCTGGTTTCGTTTACACTTTCAGGATCAAGTGATTCATTAAACTCAGCCTTGACATTTCTATTCATAGCAAAATCAACTGATAAATCGGTAGGGGTGTGGGCAACAACCGTTGGTGCTGTGGTATCTGGTAAAGCAGACGTTGTAAATGACCACGTATAATCACTAGCAATCGCGATGCCTTCTGCACTGGTTACTGCTGTACTGATCGTTGCGGCATATAATGTATTAAAAGCAAAATCACTGCTTGCTGCAAATACTGCGGTATTGCCACTTTCATCATAACTGACGATCCCTGCCACAGACGTTTGGTCTGGGTCTATTACCGTAAAGCTAGAGTTGTTAATTGTTGCACCATTCATGCTATCACTGAAGGTTGCTGTGATTTGCTGATTAATCGCGACATCAATAGCAAGGTCAGCCGGATTACTAGCGCTAATGCTCGGCACTGTCTCTAAATTTTCTTCATTATTACTATCGTTACAACCAGCGACTAAGGTAAGCATCAATAAAGTGCTAGCCCATATCGGTTGCTTAGAATATATATCTTTCGTATGCATTATTTATCTCTTTATAAATGACAATATCGCGGCTGAAAACATCGACGCCCCATATTTGTAAAATTTTTTTTAAATTCATTACAATAATTTGACATTAATATCTAGGTTGAGGAGACAAGTGTTGATTACCTGTATCCTTTCCCCTAGCTAAAGTTCAGCACTAATTTACGGTGCTTTGGTGACAGCGTTGGAATCTAAAGTAACTTGCTCAGTAACCGCTAATAGTCGACCACTTACGCTGGCGTTAGTCAGCACATTCACTTGTGACCAAGCGAAGACGTTGCCAGAGAAACTTGTGCCCGTGCCGATAACAGTTGCGCCGGCGGTTCTCCAATATACATTCTTTGCCTGCGCGCCATTAATAAGAACAATGTCGCCCCCTGGTGCACCCGAAGTTAAGTTGCCGCCTATGCTGAAAATGAACACAGAATTAGCATCTCCTTCAGCATCGAGTGTCAAAGTGCCGGTCTGAATAGTTACGTCAGATGCCGTTTTGTAAACACCACGAGTCATGGTTAAGTTACCGAGTTCAATCGGGAGAACCTGGGTAGCAGCATTCGGATTAGGATCCGCGGCGAGGAAATTATAGGCGATGCCTAGATCTGTTCTCGACTGGTTGATAAACGCAACCATTGAAGCGTAAGGTACAGGGACCGTATAAGGCGGTGTAGTATCGTCACCAGCATAAGACAAGCCATTGGTTAGTTCGACAAATTCGCCGGCATTTACGTCAGCAGTGAAGCCAGCGTAAAAAGAGCGTGCTTGGTCAAGAATTCCCAAATCGCCACCGACAATAGCTGAACCAGTAGTGGTCGTGATAGTCTGCGAAGCAAGGATGACAAAACGTTCGACCTCACCTAACTCAGGTGCCAAAGGATTGTTCAGGAGCGCTGCGTCGACAGTCAAGGTTGAATTAGCTGAGATAGCACCAATAGTTGCTTCAATCAGTGATGAGCCAACTTCAATACCACTAGCGCGTCCGCTGTTTGACTGACCATTAGGATTCATTGTAGCAACCAGCGTATCACTTGAAGACCAAGTGACGGTTGCCGTAACGTTATTCGAGCTACCGTCTGAATAATTACCCGTAGCAACAAAATTTTGCTTGCTGCCTTTAATAATACTTGGATTGATCGGCGTTACATCAATTGAATTTAATGTTGCACCGGTTACGGTGAGTTCAGTAAAGTCTGATTGAGCTGCCAAAGATGCCGTAATATTTGTTGTACCCGCGTTCAGACTAGCCGCAAGTCCATTATTACTAACAGTAGCTACCGAAGTATCGCTTGAAGACCAAATAACTGATGCCGTAATATCAGCAACCGAACTGTCCGAATAAGTTCCCGTGGCGGCAAACTGCTTGTTTACACCGCTTGGAATATTGGGGTTGATAGGTGATACCACAATTGAACTCAAGGTTGCTGATGTGACCGTCAGCAAACTATCGCCCGATTTCGCACCAGAACTAGCTGTAATAACGGCTGTACCTGAAGCAGTTCCACTCGCAAGACCACTCGAATTTATCGTAGCAACACTGGTATTTGCCGATGACCAAGTAACAGAGCTGGTGATGTCAACCAAAGTGTCGTCGGAATAAGTGCCAGTAGCCGTAAACTGTTCGGTTAATCCTTTGGCGATGATCGGATCCGCAGGTGTTACGGCAATCAAACTTAATATCGCATCCGTTACAGTCAACATTGAATCGGCCGACTGAGCTTCAAAAGTTGCGGTAATAATTGATGTGCCAGTTGTAATACCACTGGCAAGAGCAGAAGCATTTACCGTGGCAACCAGCGTATCTGCAGATGACCAAGTGGCGGACGATGTAATGTCAACGGATATACCATCTGAATACGTACCTGTAGCCGTGAACTGTTGAGTTAATCCTTTAGCAATAGACGGTTCAACTGGCGATAGTGTAATTGAACTCAATACGGCATCGGTAACCGTTAGCGTTGACGTAGCTGACAGAGTTTCAAAAGTAGCGCTGATAACTGATGTACCCGTGGTAATCGCAGTTGCCACACCGGTTTCATTTACCATGGCAACGAGTGGATCTGATGATGACCACGTTACTGATGCACTAACATCAGGCGAGGTACCGTCGGAATAAGTGCCAATGGCAATAAACTGTTTAGTTAAACCATTAGCAATGCTTGGCTGAACTGGTGTAATAGCAAGAGTACTCAACGTAGCATCACTAATGGTCAAGCCTGTTGATGCGGTTTGAATACCTGACGGTGAGTTACTCGATGCAGTGATAACTGTTGAACCTGTCGTAATGCCAATGGCTAGGCCGCTGGCATCTATTGTCGCAATAGCCAAGTCTGCTGATAGCCAAGTTACCGAGTCGGATATATCAGACGATGTGCCATCATCATAAGTACCCATAGCGGTGAATTGTTTGTTTAAACCGTTAGGAATGCTTGCATTAGCCGGTGTAACCGCAATTGCGGTGAGTTCTGCGCCATTGTCGTTACTACCGCCATCTAGATTACAACCCGAGAGGAGAAAAAATCCCAGCAGTATAGTGAATACAAGATAAGATTTATTGATAAATTTATTCATACTATTCTTCCTTAAAACTTAGTGACATTATGTTTATTTTCTCTTTCTACCCTGTACCGATTCAATCTGAGCCTTTTTTAAGCGTAATAAGAACTGCTCATCACGTACTTTTATCAGTTGTGTCGTTTTTTCTTGAAAAATAAGCTCCAAACCACACTGTTGGGTGAAATGTCGAGAAAGTTAATAGGGGGTATTGCAACTAAGCTGCCAAGGTGTAACTTTAGTAGGGGTAATTTTATTAATTGTTTAATAACAATGTGTTAATTGTTTTTTTTATTTAAATTAGCACTGTAACTAATCTTTTTTGGCCTTGGAATATGGCGGAACCGCTATATATGACAGTTTATTTTTTGCATGAGGTAAATAGTGCGGTTTTGGTGGTATAACCTTAGGCGTCTGCGAGCAATAACTGCTATATTGGATCACTAAAAAAATAAATAAAAGTAGTGAATAACAGCCGAGCAAATGTGTTCTGTTATCGCCCAAACAATACACCGACCCCGGAAATTTCGTTTTGACTCTGGGCCGCCATGTAGGTCATATCGACCAAAATCAACGGATGGTCATTGAGATAAGTAATGAAAAATAGTAATAAAAGCATAAAGTCGCTTGCCACGAAAAAAGTGGCTCGAGCAGGACAAGAAACATTACAGAGTGAGGTCAAGGCGAAAAAAATCCAGTTAGGGGGTGAAGATAACACTGATGTTGACGTACATGATGCTGCAATTGAAGAAATCACCAAACGCCGACAAGCTGAAGAGGCATTGTTAAACGCCGGAGCGCTGCAACGAGCTATTTTTAACAGCGCCAATTTTTCCTGTATTGCCACTGATGCTAAAGGGGTTATTCAAATTTTTAACGTCGGTGCCGAACGGATGTTGGGCTATTCTGCTGGCGAAGTCGTAGATAATATTACCCCTGCTGAAATCTCCGACCCATTAGAGATTATCGCTCGTGCTGCAGCGCTGAGTGAAGAACTTAATACTCTGATAACACCAGGGTTTGATGCCCTAGTGTTCAAGGCACGTCGGGGGATTGAAGATATATACGAACTGACCTACATCCGTAAGGATGGTAGTCGTTTTCCTGCGGTAGTGTCAGTCACGGCGCTGCGCGACGAGCAGGAAACTATCATCGGTTACCTATTAATTGGTACCGATAATAGTGTTGGTAAACAAGCAGAAGAAGCGTTGCAAAAAGCCGGAGCCTTGCAGAGCGCTATTTTCAACAGCGCGAATTTTTCCAGTATTGCGACCGATGCCCATGGCGTAATTCAGATCTTCAATGTCGGGGCAGAGCGCATGCTCGGCTATGCGGCGGAGGAAGTGATGAACAAGATCACGCCAGCTGATATCTCAGATCCACAAGAAGTAATCGAGCGCGCTAAAGTACTCAGTATTGAACTGGATACCGCGATCACCCCAGGTTTCGATGCTTTGGTATTTAAAGCGCGTCGTGGTATTGAGGATATCTACGAGCTAACCTATATCCGCAAGGACGGTAGCCGCTTCCCCGCGGTGGTATCGGTCACGGCACTACGTGATGTACAGGGCGCTATTATCGGTTATCTGCTAATTGGTACAGACAATACTGCTCGCAAGCGCATTGAGGAAGAGCAAAAGGAACTGGGTCGACGTTTACAAGATCAACATTTCTATACCCGTAATTTGATTGAATCCAATATTGATGCGCTAACTACCACGGATCCGGCGGGTATTATTACTGATGTTAATAAGCAGATGGAGCAGCTTACGGGGAATTCTCGTGACGCCCTGATCGGCACGCCATTCAAAGACTATTTTACTGATCCTGGCTTTGCTGCGGCCGGCATTAAAAAGGTGCTAAGTGAAATGATCGTCTCTGATTATGAACTTACCGCCCGAGCCAAAAATGGCACAGAAACCGTGGTTTCCATTAATGCGACCACGTTTTATCACCGAGACAATAAATTACAGGGGATTTTTTATGGCGCCCGTGATGTTACTGAGCGCAATCGGCTAAATCAAAAATTGTTAGATAAGAACATCGAACTGGAAAATGCTAAGGCCGTGGCCGAGAAAGCTAACCTTGCCAAATCGGACTTTCTTTCCAGTATGAGCCACGAATTGCGTACACCGCTAGGCGCTATTCTTGGTTTTGCGCAATTGATGGAGTCGAGTACGCCAGCACCAACCGTCGCGCAAAAACGTAGCATTGGTCAGATCCTCAAAGCCGGCTGGTATTTACTAGAATTGATTAATGAAATACTCGATTTAGCGTTGATAGAATCCGGTAAGTTACCTATGTCTATGGAAGCTGTGTCGCTAGCCGAAGTCATGAAAGAGTGTGTATTAATGAGTGAGCCACAAGCTAAAAAGCATGACATTAAAGTCGTTTTTAGTCGCTCCAAAACACCTGACTTTATTAACGTCGATCGGACCCGACTTAAGCAGGTTATTATTAATCTACTTTCCAATGCGATTAAATATAACCGAGCCGGGGGCAGTGTTTTCGTTGAAAGCCGCCAAAGTAGCACAGACATGATGCGGATCAGTATTCGAGATACTGGCGAAGGATTATCCGCGGAGCAACTCGGGCAACTCTTTCAACCGTTTAACCGCCTTGGGCAGGAAGCCAATAACCAAGAAGGCACAGGGATCGGTCTGGTGGTCAGTAAGCGTTTGGTTGAATCGATGGAAGGTATCATCGGCGCAGAAAGTACCGTTGGCGTTGGTAGTGTTTTCTGGTTTGAGCTCAAGCGGACTGATGAACCTGTATCAGACCTTGAAAATGACGCATCAAATATCAAGGCAGCGCAACAATATCAAGATCCAGACCTATGGCAAACCTTACTCTATGTCGAGGATAATCCGGCCAATTTGATGCTAGTGGAGAATATAATTTCTCGTCGGCCCAATCTGGGTTTTCTCAGTGCAGCGGATGCAGTGCAGGGCATCGAGATGGCGCATAGCCATCAGCCCGATGTGATCCTGATGGACATAAATCTGCCGGGGATCAGCGGCTTAACCGCGTTGAAGGTGTTGAGCGAAGATCCTAATACCGCGAGAATTCCGGTGGTGGCACTTAGTGCGAATGCCATCCCTCGTGATATAGCAAAAGGTCTGGATGCCGGCTTCTTCCGTTATCTAACCAAACCGATCAGGATCAAAGAATTCATGCAAACGCTGGACATTGCGCTTGAATATGCCAAAAGCAAAGACCGAAGAAAATCTACCCGAGATAAGGACTGAACATGACAATAACCGCCGCCGATATTTTCCAAGCCAATATTCTCATTGTCGATGATCAAGAGCCTAATGTACTTTTGCTCGAACAACTACTGCTTGAAACTGGCTATACCAGCGTGACGACCACCATGGATCCTCAAGCGGTCTGTGCGCAACATCACGAAACAGACTTCGATCTGATTTTACTGGATCTGCAGATGCCAGTGATGGATGGCTTCGAGGTCATGGCAGCGCTGAAAGCTGACGATACTAACGACTACCTGCCTGTGCTTGTGCTTACCGCCCAACCTAATCATAAATTGCAGGCTTTACAATCGGGCGCTAAAGACTTTATCAGCAAACCCTTTGACTTAGTTGAAGTTAAAACTCGCATATATAACATGTTGGAAGTGCGCTTGTTGTATAAGCAGCTCGAACATACGAATAATACTCTGGAAGAAACGGTGCAAAAACGCACAGCAGAGCTGACTCGGAGCAATTTGCAACTGACTCAGGAAATAGAAGAGCGCAAAAAGGCCGAAGCGTCATTGCGCGAGAGTTATACTCAAATCAAGCAATTGAAGGACAAACTGCAAGCAGAAAACGTTTATCTGCAGAAGGAAGTGTCGCGGCAGTACAATTTTGACGAAATCATTGGCAATAGCGAACTACTCTCACAGGTTTTTCAGAAAGTAGAGCAGGTTGCGCCGATGGACGCCACTGTGCTGTTGCTAGGTGAAACAGGCACAGGAAAAGGCGTCATCGCTCGGGCTATTCACAGCCGAAGTGTACGAAAAAGTCGACCCTTGATCACGGTTGACTGTACTACCTTGCCAGCAACGTTAATAGAGAGTGAGCTGTTTGGCCGAGAGCGAGGCGCTTTTACCGGTTCAGATAGTAAACAAATAGGCCGGTTTGAGCTAGCCGATGGAGGTACGCTCTTCCTGGATGAAATTGGCGAGCTACCACTAGATATGCAAGCAAAACTGCTCAGGGTCATTCAGGATGGTGAGTTTGAACGTTTAGGCAGCCCACGCACTATTAAGGTTGATGTCAGAATTATTGCCGCGACTAATCGTAATATTATTAATGAAGTACGTAACGGTATGTTCCGTGAAGATCTATTTTACCGGCTCAATGTTTTTCCGATCACATTGCCACCTCTGCGACAACGCAAGGAAGATATTCCACTACTGGTCAAACATTTTGTTATTAAGTTCAACAAGAAAATAGGTAAGCAGATTGATATTATCAGTACAGACGCACTGAATACTTTACAAGCACACCACTGGCCTGGCAATGTGCGCGAGCTGGAGAGTGCGATAGAGCGAGCGGTTATCCTTAGTGAGGGCAACTCACTGCAGGTTTTAGATCGCTTTGAAACTTTTGATAAACTGCCCGCTAGCGAAGAGACTTCGGTTAAAGCATTGGTTGATCTTGAACATGACCATATTGTTAACGTATTAAAGCAAACTAGCTGGCGTATCGAAGGACCCAAAGGCGCAGCATTGATCCTAGGGCTCAACGCCAGCACCTTGCGTGCCCGCATGCGTAAATATGGTATCGTGCGGGAATAATACCCATATATAAAAAAAAGCATACAGTAATAACAAAAAGTAGCCTAAGTCAGCGCTACTTTTCCCTGCATTCGCTAATATTTGGATCTTCACAAATCGTGAGAATTCTTAAATCGTATGTTATTGGCCGTAGCTCGATTCGGAAAATAAATTTAAGTTTGTACGTCAAAAGTCGTGAGGCAATTACAAGATACTTCACAAGCTTTAAGAAAAACGCTAACGAAGTGCGTTAAGGAGAAGCGAGCAACTTGTTCCTCCAAATGTCCGCTTCAAGCCTCTGAGCGGACATTCATTAAGATAAATTCGCGGCTAAATTAGGTCGGCTTTGTGGTATTAGTGATCATACAGAAGGTTTATTTTAAAGATTAGCGACAATCAATAACGGTAATTAATATGTTAAATTTTCTCATCCGATGACAGGTTTCTCTGTATTTGTGACGATTCACTATACCATCGAGGATATTTGATAATACGTGAGGGCAA
>TARA_R110000737_G_scaffold6549_3_pt1 | contig 25146 bp, 30 predicted proteins | sample TARA_R110000737 | Tara Oceans TARA_R110000737 (sample SAMEA4398027) | marine metagenome | biome: Polar Biome; feature: [SRF] surface water layer (ENVO:00010504); material: water (ENVO:00002006), including particulate matter (ENVO:01000060) such as... | depth 5 m | reverse complement strand
TTTCCAGCCTATGGTGAAGATAGTTTAATTTCTAATGTTTTATTTATTACAGGTAAGCGTGGTTCAGGAAAATCTTGGACAGCAGGTGTAATGATGGAAGAGTTTCATAGACTCGGATTACAATTCGTATGTTTTGACCCTTTGAATGCACACGGAGGAATAGATAGTCTACCTCGTGTAGAATCTCTGAAGCCAGACATTGGGCAATCAATTGATATGAAGTCTTTAGTAGAACGCTTGCGAACTACGGATAAGTCTTTGATTATTGCTATGGGTGGACTCCCATTACTCAAACAACAAGAATTGGTTGGAGATTATTGTGAGGCTTTGATTTCGGCACGACTTGGAAAAGGTATTCACACAGTTCTGGAAGAATGTCAAGACTTCGTTCCACAAATGGGAAGGCCAATATCTTTTGACCCAATCGTCAGACTATGCAAACTTGGTCGAGCATTAGGCTATGGTGGTTCTTTGGTTTCACAAAGACCTGCTGGTGTCAATAAGGAAGCATTATCTCAAGCCTCAGTATATCTGGTTCACAATGTTATCAACAATCGTGATTTGAAAACTTTAGATGAGCAATTATCTTTTGGAACAGACAAGAGATTGATTAAGAAGATTCTTAATGGTATTGCTTCGGCTCGCAAAGGAGAATGTGTAGCCTATGCCCCAGAGTTTTTCCGAGACCGAGGATACCTTGTAATTGACAAGATTCGTAGCGACCGTCAAGCCAAGCACACAGGCCACAACATTGATGTTCAATCTTCTATGGGTAGTCATGATGCAGATACTGAATCAGTAGAGGAACCATTTAATTCTGTAACTTCTGCCTCGGAGTTGTCTGGCTTTGCTCGGCAATCATCCCCCTTTACAGAAAAGATGCCTTCAGCATCCCCGGCGTTTCTGGGTGATAAACCATTCCAAGAGATGACTCTTAATGATAATGACCGTTGGGAGGCCACAGAACCAGAACACAACATCGAATACGATTCTGAAACCAAATTAGAAATGATTCCCGATAATAAAACTACTATCTGGGTTCCAGTAGCAGCCGTCGGCGGGGTTGGCTTGACAGCAGCCTTGATGATGGTAGTTATGAAGGGCTTTTCTCGTTAAGTTCATAAGACTGATTTACCCTAATACACCTATGGTGCGTTTAGTCGATAGACTCGAAGTTGGACAACCCATGATTCTTTGGGAAGATATTAGACATCATTTGCCTTATGATGTCAATGAGCCAGACTTTCATGGTTTAACTTCTGGACAATTTATTCAACGCTACAAAGAAAGTAAAACTTCCTTAGTCCGAAATCTAAAACTTCCAGTTTGGGTTGCTACGGCCAAAAGTAATAAAAAAGGAGGAAACGATTGTTGGAAAATTGCCAATCCGAATGGCGAAACAAAAGTTATTGGTTATGGGGATATTTTTAGTTTAGCAACTATTGGACATGGCACAGAAACTTTTCAACGATGGGTTGTATTAGAAAATGCTTGGGATGAATCTGGTCTCAATTTATTTGATGCTACACCTGCTGTTCTCGGACATCTTAAGCAACATCCATTTATATTTCAAGATTTATTAAAGAAACAATGGTTCAAGTATCGCATTCATAGAACTAATTTCGTGGTTCAAATGTTGCCATACAGCGCATCATTTTCAAAAAGAGGAATTGCTGATTGGAAAGATGCTCGTTTTGTTATGGGTATGGGTCATCTTAATGAATACAATGCTAAGTTTTACAAATCAAAGTTTGGGATGGGATATTTAGTCGCAGTTCACGGCGAGCCTAAGTATAGTGTTAGCAAAAGATTAAACGGAGTTGCCTTTGAACATGGTGGAGAAAAATGGCCAACTTCGATTCGTAGGAAAGATAATGCTCAAGTTTTCTATGTTCCATTAAGTTATTTAGAGCCATATGGTATTCCAGACGATTCATTAGAACCAAAGACCCTTCATATTTTGAATTGGATAGTGACTGGTTGCGATGATTTGATACACACAAATCTTTAAGTATCAGAACCGACCTATTTCGTAATAGGTAAGACACATGAATGACAACTCTGCATTTTCTCAACCAATAATTGAAGACCCGAACTCTACCGTAGGTGACTACCCATGGGAAGGTAACAGTGGTGCTACTCAAAGTTACGATACTAATTCAATGGCAGTTATGTCTAATCCTGCTCCATCTTTTGTTCAACCTTCTATGGATGCAACATCAATGGAGTTCCAAGGTATTAAAGAAGAAGTCGGTGAATCTGCTCCAGAAGGTGCAGACATGGGACAACCTCTTGATGCTGGTGGAGATGCAGACGGACAAAACTTTGGACAAGACCAAGGTTCACAAGATACAATGTCTGCAGAATCAATCAATTTGCCCGTTGTTGGCTCAGTTTCAGTCGTAGCATTGGTCGGTATAACCATCGTCGGATTGTTTTTGTGGAACCGTCGTGGAGAGTAAAGTTTAAGTAGTAAGAACAATTAGGTGATATTATGGCTCGTGTAATCGGAAATGTTGTCTTACCAGACTTACCCTATTCGCCAAATATGGCGCAACTACCTCAAGTAAATATCACTCGTGATACTTTAGCAGGATATAATGCTCGTGCTATGATGGGTCAAGGCTTATCAGCCGCTACTCCACGCCCAGCCCCTACTATCAACAGACTACCTTCAATTTCAGTTCCAGAAAGCAAACCTCTTTCGATTGAAGCACAGGCTATGGGTGCTGGATTCGGACAAGGTATTGTTGCTATGTCACCTCGCCCAGCCCCTATGCAAATGAACATTCCTCGCCTTGACATCCCAATAGGTAGTTTCGCACAAGATTATGCTTTGCAGAACTATGATTTGATGGGTCAAGGTATTACACCTGCTGCACAATATCTAAGACCTACTTCCCCTATGGAAGTTTATGCTCCTGCTGCTGCACCAAATGTTGGTGGACTTGACCGCATGAAGCCAGAGATGATGATGGGTAGTGTGAATGCACACCAACCTACTATGAACTTTGGTGGAGACCCAAGATTTGAGGCTGAAATGGCTTCAATCCGACCTACTAACCCACGAATGATGACTCGTGCACCTACTGTGAACATCAGTGCTGCTGAACGCCGAATCCCGATTCGTGAGTTACCGTTAATTCCTGCAAGCACACAACCTCGTGTGCCTAATGTATCCAAACTGATTGGTCCTGTAAAGGCTATCAAGATGGAAGCCCAATATGTCGCACCGCCTGTGCGAAATGCAGACCTTGGTGGAATGCTTAACAGCACCAGCCGAGTAGGTGGATTTGGGAACAGCAGTGGACGAACATTTGGTTCTGAAGGACCATTGTCGATGAGGCTGTAAATAAAAAAAACGGAGATGAAATGAAATGGATACAAAAGTAATAATTGTTGGAGCAAGTTTGGTAATTGTCGGTGCATTCGCAGCACTTGGCGGCACCATGAGTTGGATGACTAAGAGTTTGCCAGTAATCGGTTTTAATGCTCTACAAATTGGTGGCGGAATTGTCGCTCTTGTAGGTGTTGGAACTCTGGTTGGCGTAGACCCACTCGGACTTAAGAAAGCAGCAGCAAAAACCGCATTCTGAGGCTACCTTGACAAGAGGTGAGCCAGATGGACAGTAAAAGTAAAGCCCAAATCACAAGAGTTTGTGACGCAGGTTTGTCTGCCTATTTGACTCAACAGCGTGCAGATTACAGACTGAAAAGTTTTAGTGTAGGTTTGGTTAGTGGCGTATTAGTTAGTATCCCCGTATATCTTCTAACCAATTATTACAATCTTAGTTCAAGTCTAACAGTGCTACCATTATTTGGTGGTATAGTTGGAGGAACTTACCGAGGATTAACTCAATCCGAAATGCAAGATGCAAATTATACTGTCGATTTTGAAGAAGTTTGTGCTTCTGTTGAACCAGATGAAGAAGAAGAAGAAGAAGATGAATCCGATGGTGGCGATTTAGCCGACCAAGAGTAATCTTTAAGTAGTCGTAAGGTTCAACCTTTGGTATGGCACGAGATATATTTTCAATTATCACTCCATTAGTTATTGCAGGTTGCGCTGGAATCTGGTTAGGCAAGTTTTTATCATCAAAGAAAGATGCTGAGTCAATTTGGCCATATGTAGTCGTTGAGCCAACAGAAACTAATATGTTAATGCAGAGTCTTGTTATGAGACCAGCCGTTAATGCAGAACTTAACTATTTATATGGGTCTGCACCAGCAGTCAATATCAGCAATATGACTAATATGATTGTAGGCACTCCTTTGCCAACAGCAATTTACAACTAAGGTGAATTAAATGAATAACTATCTACTTGGAGCCATCGGAATCGCAGCAGTCGGTTTAGGATATTCATCAATGTCTCTTAAGAAAGTTGAAGCCGAAGATGACGATTGTGGTTGTCACAAGAAAAGAGCCGAGGCTCGTGTTACCCGTGGGCAAGAAGTTTTCAATTCAGAACTTACTCAAGATATGAGTGGTTCTTCTACTGACCTTTCAAGACTTAACCCAGTCGAAGTGGCAGGTTCAGAAGATGTTTATGGTGCAGAAAGTAACGCACCTACACTTTCAAACTACAATACTGAATATGTTAATATGAATCCATTAGATTATCAAACTCCTACTGCTTTCAGCGATTATTCTGGCTATGCGTCACAACCATTCTGGGACCAAGCCAATGATATGCTACCTGAATACCGCTATGCTATGCCATGGAGTAGTTCTTATCTTCCTGTTAATGAGTGGAGACCTAACGACCAACAAGGTTATCCTGCTGGCCCACTACCATTAGATGAACGAACCCGTAGTATGAATTACAAAACATGGCAACGCTCTTGAGCAAACTGTTAAGTAGTTCATAATCTATGTTATCCTATGGATGCCGATAACTTTTTAGGATTTGCTATGGATGCAACTCTTTATCTTTGGATTAAAGAAAACTTGAGTCCAGATTCTACAATTTTAGAGTTTGGTTCGGGAACTGGGACTAAAGAATTAGTTAAGCATTATCAAGTCACATCGGTTGAACATTCTAAAGAATGGTTAGATGTTGCCAATACTAATTACATTTATGCACCAATTGATGAATCTCGTCAGTGGTATTCTTGGGAATCTTTAAAAGTTTTACAAAACAAAACTTTTGATTTGATATTAGTTGATGGTCCTCGAATTGACACCAGAGAAAATATGAAAGCATGGTATCAAGAAAACTTTTCTGTTTTTGAAGATGGTATTATGATTATTGATGATAACTGTTACTCAGAAACGAAAGGTTTAATAAAAATAATAAAAGAACTTGGATGGCATTTAGTTCATCAAGGTGGAGTTCAACAAAATCATTATTGGGGAGTCTACCGTAAATATCAAGAGTGCCCAGAGTGTGCTACCGAATATCTAAAACTAAGTGATATGTTAAACTGTTGTGAGCAAAACTTTAAGTAGTTGTAGCAGACCACTATAACTATGAAGAACTATCCAGCAGAATACTATGCTAAGGAAAAGAAGCCTCTACATTTGATTGGTTATACTCTTGCTTTAGGTTTAATGGGTATCGGTGCTTTAGAAACAATTCATTCAATCCCATGGATTTTGAAAGGTGAATCATCTCCTATCGGCATGACACTTGGTCCTGCTACCATAGTCTTATCTGGACTTATTGCGGGTGGGTATCTTATGGAAGCCGGAGTCGTTTATTGATGAAAGTTTATGTGGAAGCCCAGAGCAAAGCCGCTTTAATCCGTAGGCTTGCCGCAGGTGAAGAAATCACTGGATTAAATTATTCAATGTTTGGTGGTGGAGGCTATTATAAGTTAGATAATACTCTTGAAGATGGAACTATTATTGCGATTTACAGTCAAATGTCTAATGGAAATCCTGTTGCCAAATCATGGGGAACATGGACAAACGGTGTATTAAAAGCAGAATCATTTGAAGCCGAAGAATCCGAATACTACATTCGTGTGAAACCAAAATACAAGTATGGTTATGAACTTGTTGGACCATTTTCTAATCTTGAAGAAGCACAAATAAAAGCACACAATCTATCTTTATACAAACAAAGAAGGGTATTAGGTATTACAGAAGGCGACAATCACCCACCTAAGTATATGCTAACGAAATCCTCTTGTGATATGTGCGGTGCAGATAAATCCAATCCCTGTGCTTGCATGATAGGCCCTGAAGTTAGAATATGTGCTGACAAACCGATTAAGAAATGGCAATCTGATTCAATAAGATATTCGGTTTGTCCCTGTTCTGTTGAGATAAATAAAACCTACCAAGCAGAAACTTTTGAGGGACATCATGGTTACCATGCTGAAACTTTAATGTGTCCTATTTGTGATTCTGTTTGCGACCACGATTCTCAAAATCTTTATGATTGTAGTTCCTGTGAAATTATGTGGATTCAAGATGAAGACGGTGGCTTCGACTTTTTAGAAGCCGAGTCCATCCCTGCAGGAGTAGGCGTAATCTTTAAGTAGTCGTGAGTATAACTTTATTGCATGGCTCTAATGACGAACACCTATATTCGCAGAGATGCTAATGCAGAGATTGGGTTTTTACCTCCAACGACTTCTGAATCAATGATGCTGAATGATGGCACAACTATGCCTTCTAATGCCTTCCGACAAGATTCCCCAGTTATGAAATACACACCCGAAGAACTTGGCATGAATCCTGCTGCCTCACCATTTTACGACCCTGATTCTAATTCATCATCCATGGCAATACCATCCAACCCAAGTGGTAGTCAGACCACAGGTATAGATTCCAATTCGGCAGCACAGACTGTATTAGATGCAGACACTGAGGCTATGCAAGTAGTTGGAACTTCTGCAGTCTTAGCAGCCACAAACTTTAATTCTTGGTTCTCCCAGAATATCGGATTTATTGCATTAGCCAGCGTTGGTGTTTATGCTATCTACCGATATGGGGTGAGCAACCGTGCTGCGTGATTATCAACCCGGTAATCGAATAACTTCTATTGCAGTTCAAGACCTTGGCCTTGGCACAATAATAGTGCCTTCTTTGACAAATGTTATTGTTGAGTGGGATGATGGCACATGGTCTAAAGAACGCTACCAAGATATAATCTTTATTGGACAATCTAAGGATGAACCGTTGCCGATTCCCGGTGAAGGTGGTTTCAAGAAAAAGTTAGTAGGTTCTAATGATAAACAAAAAGATGGTTCTCGAAGATTAGATTTTGAACCTCAAGAAAAGTTTGACGACCCTTCGTCTGCCTTTCGCCCAGAGCCTTATGTCTATGGAGTAGCAAGTTTGAATCAAGATATAGGTTTCTTGGCTGAAACATGGATTCCAACTGAAATTGCTAACACAGCCCCTACTTTTCCTAATCCCTATGCTGCACGAGTTAAATACTTTGAACAACGCATGGAAAAAGCCATGACAAATTGGTTACTTCAGAATCAAGGTAGTAAGTTATCACGGAGGTATTAGATATGTTTGGACCCACAAGGCCAGATGGTATGGGAATGGATTCGTTACAAGGTGCCGGTCCAATTTATTATCAAGATGTTGGCACAGGAGATACCAAACCCTTTTTACGCTGGGCACAATCTTACACATTGTATCATCAAAATGATGGTTCTCTCGTAGGATATGCTCGTTTTTCTAATGGCATACCCCCAATCACCCTTCGGGCAATTGATACACCGCCCGGAGCCGCAAGCGGTCCAGACTGGCCGGCTTCTTCAACTTTTAATGCTGAATCTACGCAGTTCGACCAATTGCGAAAAGAACTACGCACTCAAGGAGTTAATCTTCAAGTCACTAATCGTATTCCTCCTACATGGGTAGAATTAGTTTCTGAAACTTTACCTATGGGCTTTACTTTAACTGGTTTTGTCTCGCCTGATTATTATTCTGGTTACGACGCTGACCCTTATCAACAAGTTATTTCTGGGCAAGGTGCAGCAGGTATCAATCAAGAAGGAATCGGTATTGTCTTAACAGGTAATAATCAAGTAGCCAAAACAATTGCTTTTGAGAACTCACCTTTGACTCGTCAATTAGAATTATTTGAAAGTTTAGTAGACACAGCACAAAAGTTTTTAAACCCAGTTGTCTCTTATCGAAACACAGGAATGGTTGCTGGTTATAGTTCTATCAATACTGATGGTCGTCGTTGGCAACCGGGAGACCTTGTTAATGTTAGTCGCAAAACTTTAGACGGTGGTGGATTAAAGACTGCCCATGTAGTCCGAGTTTATCCTACTGATGTTTTAGTAGTATGGCCAAATGATGCTGCCCATCCTAAAAGTGAATATCCTCGTGGTTGGTTCACTAACGAGAATAAAACAGATTTGATATTTATTAAGAATGATGTGACTTGGTTTGAACAATATAAGACACTTCCGAGTGACTTTAGTTCTCGTTACGGTGCAGAATCTCGCTTTGAAAATACTTTAGGATATAATATGGATGCACGCTGGTTCACCCCAAGTAATACTTTACCACTCTATGGTGACATGGCAGAACGACAAATAGAAGGTCAAATGCTTGGCACAACACCAGACTGGGCTGTTAATCTGCCATTACCTGCTGGCTTAAAACTTCGCACTACTCCTAAAAAAGCAGGGTCAGACCTCTATGGAGAAATGGATGAAATTATGCTTCACATCAAGAGGCAAGAAGCCTTGGCACAACTCACAGGATTATCCTTATAATAGCAATCTTTAAGTATCGGTGTTGATAAGTAATGACTATGCAGATGTCACAAATAGGATTAGGAACTCTTTTAATCGGAGTCGCTGCTTATTTTGGGAGCGATAAAGTGCGTAGCAAAGTTTCAGAAGTTTTCGGTGCAGATTCAATCACACCTGCTGAATTACAAGAAATGCACATAGAATCCAGTGGTGTTACAGTAGACACAGTTCCCGTCTCTCAAGTAGAAGCATTCATGGGCTGGCAACAACTTCACCTACAACATACTAATGCTGTCGCAAACGATTCACCATTTATGGATGGAGTCGTAGATGCTCAACCAGTTTATACTAATCCTTTTGATATTGGATATAGTTTCGACCAAGAGTATTACGGAGCCGAAACTTATGAAGCCACCGGTGATTACGCTGGACAAGGGCCTTCATCATACAATGTCGCTAATCCTCCTAATACAATTCCATCTGCTGGAAGTCCATATCGTATCCAAGCACATACTGGAGAAGTTTATAGTATGGACCCATCCACAGGAGTTAATGGACAACCTCTTGCTTACTCTGGTGCTACACCAGTTGCACGACTTCCTCCAGAAGTAACCAGTGATTTCCCATACATGGTAAGTCTTATCAATGTTCCATTTACAGAAGTTCCAAGTTCAGAAGTCGGTAGCAATCGTTTCGGAAGTTTGGCTCGTAACAGCGTTGATGAAAATATCAACGGTCGTTTCGGAGAAGTAGCCCTATCACCAGAAGTAGATGCTTCTTATACAGCACCATCTGGAGAAACTATGCCATTGAGTCAATGGCGAACAAAATACACAGTCCTTCGTCACTCTGATACCACAGTTAGTGCTATCCCAAATAGTGGTGGAGTCGAATTACAATTAAGGAGAGTATGATTATGACAACTGAAAAAATGGTATATGTAAAATCGAATGACTACTGGGGATATGATGCTTCCGAGTTTGACAATGACGCTAACTTTTATACTTACACATGGACAGTTCCTGAATCTATGTATAATGCTATGGATGCTGATAATCAAGCAAAACTTTTCCCTTGTGCTTTGTTCTATGTTCAAGGAGTTACAGACAATCACAATTTCTTAACCCTTAGTATTGATGTAGACGGTGCTAATGCTAAAGTTCGTGGTATGCAAGGTGCAAAGCGCAGAACTCTTAAGTTCGAAAGTGGCGTTCCATATGCTTATTCTGTTGGAAGTTTGACTATGAAGGCTGCACCTGCTGGTTCAGATTCAGTAGCAACTATTGAATCAGAAGTTTTATCTGGTGTTGCTGCTACGGATGGCACATTTAATGTTAGTAGTTTCTTAACTGATGCTTCTGATATTGCATCAGCCGTTGGACTTGCTACTGCATCAGCAGCAGAAAGTTATGCTTCCGAAACTGAAGTTAGTGACTTTTATCCTCAATCCTCTGCCGAAATCGGTAGTGAACAATCGGGACGAGGAGTTCCTGTGTCTTACGGCTCTGGCTCATCTCAATATGTTGAACCACCAGTTGTAGAACTAAGCGCAGAAGTTTCAGACTTTTACCCTCAATCCTCCGCAGAAATCGGTGATGAACAATCTGGCCGTGGAGTTCCTGTGTCATATGGCTCAGGGTCCTCACAATATGTTGAACCACCAGTTGTAGAACTAAGCGCAGAAGTTTCAGATTTCTACCCACAATCTTCCGCCGAAATCGGAGACGAACAATCTGGACGAGGAGTTCCAGTTTCTTATGGCTCTGGTTCTTCACAATATGTTGAACCACCAGTTTTAGAACTTGGTGCTGAAGTAATTGATGATAATTACATGGATGTTTATTCGGCTCAAGGTTATAATGATAAAATGGATGAGTCACTTGGTATGAGAGATGGAGCAGCACGAAAGTTCCGCCAATCTATGAAAGACCGCCGAAATGAAGCAGGTGCTATGGACCGAAAATACGGTATGAGGCGTAAGTATGAGGATGTTGAGACTATGGATGCTGAAACCGCAAGTTTTGGTGCTATGCCTTCTTTCACAGAAGACCCTGCCTACTTAAATCACAAAACAAATGATTTTGAAAGAACTGATGTTACTGGAGCAGTAATGTGGCGAGGAAAACTTATGCCCTGTATGTGGTGTGGGGATAAATCTCGCATGATTTTTGGTTCCCGTTCAGACCCAATGTTTGTTTGCGAAAGTCGTGAATGTCTTAACAGTCTTGGAATCAAGAATAATACTTTTGATGGAATGTCACCTCTGCAAATCAATAGTGCCGAAAGTTTTGGTGCAGATATGATTTACGAAGGACTCCCAGTAATTCCAGATTCCTATGGAACTAATTCAGCCTTAAGTTCTGGACAAGGAGTGCCAGTATGGTATGGTTCAGCAGAAAGTCCGATGAATAACAAGAGTGTAGGGCCGAAAAACTATATTTATAACAAAGATAATGAATTAGAAGAAGAGGAAAAATATATTTTAAGTGGTAAAGAAAGTCGTGCCAATAGAGATAGGCTGAACCAGATAAAGTTGGAAAGAAAAAGACTCAACCAAATCTATTTGGATGCAGAAGGCGATGACTATTCTTATGAAGGAACTGCTGGAGATATAGATATTCCTATACCAGCCGATGCTGGAGAGACTAACCCAATGGAGTTTGTTGAACTTGGTGCCTATGATGTGCCAGTAATACCAAACACAGTCGGAACTGATTCCGCAGGTGGAAGTGGTTACGGTGTTCCACAATGGTATGGTGCAGATACTTTCGATGCAGACCGAATGTCTACTTCGTTAGAAGAATCAGCACCACCAAAGATGGGTAAGAAAGTCGGAGTTGTGGCTTTAATTGGTCTTGGACTCGGCGCATGGATGGCTTCTCGTAAAAACTGAGGACTTACTATGACAGTATTTGGAAATAATAACCATCAACCCCTTGTTACTTTCAATGCTTTTTCTGATGAATCAACTCTACTTGGTGGAGAAATGAACCCAATGGAATCCAGAGGAATTGATATTCCTGCTTGGTCTTTTGTTAATATGGGTGACTCCGAGATGTTGGGGACACCAGTTGAAACTTTTGAGCGAACCTTTGTAGTGCCATTTGGAACTATTAAACAAACCAAAAAGGTTCTACATCCTGACCCATCTAATAGTCAAGCAGGAGATGTGTTTTCTGGAGGCCGACCGTTGTTTGATGTTAAGGTTCGTAGTGAACTTACACCGACTGAGGGAGATGATACTCAATCAAACTTTATTGAAAAGAAAGTTGTAGACCCGTTCATGCCCGACAATGCTCAATGGGAATTGTCTGGATTAGATACTTGGTTTGATAATAACGAGCAGGTGGCTACAACTACAACTACGACTACGGAAGAAGATGAAGATGAAGATGAGGAACCAGAACCAGCAGACACTACTAAAGCAGGTGGCTCAAATACAGGTTTGTATATTATAGGAGGAGTCGGAGTATTGGCTGCAGGATATTTATATTTCATTATTCGAAATCCAAAAGCCTATGTTCAAGCAACTGCCATCCGCACTGGTGGTGGATTAGTTAGTCAAATGTTGGGTTAATTATGGTTCATCGGTATTGGGATGCTGAACCTCCAGAACCAACTCTCTTTTTAATGTTAATTTCACTCTTAATGGCTATATTTTTACTATAAGTTTATGTAGGTGCTACTACATATAATAGATATGGCCGAATACTTCTGGGGACATTATGGATTTCCGACAGAAGATTGTGTCGTAGAAGATTTAACTCGTGTCATAGCATACGCTTGGAATGGGGAGTTTGATTCACTTACTATGGAACGCTATGAGTTCATGGTCGCAAAACCTGACCCTCGTTCCTCGGCTCATACTGTAATCGGCTTACACCGTATTACTCACCCCGGCACTGCTGGTGTAGAAATACATATTCATTTAGATGGTCCATACAAGCCTAACGCATGGGAGCAATTTAGAGTTTTAGGCTACGATACTCGTGAAGAATTAGAAACAGCCTTTGCTTCTGAAATGCCGTGGGCAGGCACACCAAACTTTAAGTAGTCGTGATGATTACAATAACATATGTCTGACGACAGTATTTCACCATACTTAGCGGAGATTGAAGGCGAAGTTGCAGTTGAGGCTGCAGGCAATCCTAACAATGCCGTAGCATTCGATATGGAATCTGGAAAAAACACAGTTGTAGATGCTACGGAAGTTTCTAAGGAAGATTACAATAAGTATCTTACTTCTTCTCAACGAAACTCACTACCAAAACATTTACAAGAAGGAATTATTCGTAAAGCGAAAACATCTGCAGCCGAAGAGGATTCTACACAAACATTTAGCGAATTAGCAAACGACCCAGATTTTAATACAATAACTCCTGAATCAGAACCTGCGCCAGAAGAAACTTCTGAGCCAAGTATTCACGACCCAGAATTGGGTCCTACTGAAATGGGTGGACCAGAAGAAATGACAGGTGATGAAATCTTAGATAGTCCTTTGCCTGTGGAACTATTAGCAGAACGCCTTCAAAACCAAGACCAAGAAATGGTTGTAGCAAGCATGACTCAAAAACAATTTGAAGATTGGATGTTCCCCGAAGAAGGTCATACTGATTGGGCATCTGGTCAAATAGCATTAGCCAGAATTATGGCTAATCTTAAAGCCGCAGGTTATGACGCTGCCAATTTATCTTTAGACGACCAACTATACCCTGCTTATGTTCAAATTGCTTCATCTTTGTGGAGTCGTCAAAATCTATCTAACCCTCTTCGTGAAGATGTATTATCCAGAGTAGAAAATGCTCCGGCTGCACAATTAGTTGCGACCTTGCAGGCTACGGCTTCAGCAGTCCCAGCAGACCTCGCCGCAGAATTGTTTCGAGCACCTATTGAACAAACAACTAATTATATGCCCTATATTGTAGTAGGTGTAGCAACTTTAATGGCCGCAACAGTTCCATTCTTTTGGAAGCGGTAATGGAAATCTTTAAGTATCAAGGATGGGGAGTATATACTATGAATCTTGACCTCGCAATTCAAAATGTTATGAAGCGTAGTGAAATGGAAGGTGCTATGCACGGAGTTATGTCTAACTTCGGAGCCAGTTACGAGTTAATGGCTTACACCGATTCTGCTAAAGCAGCAGAAAACATTTTAGGAGTTACTGTCGCTCATATGTCACCGAATCAGTTGAGCAGACCTTCTTATCAAACTCAAGCAGCAGAAACAGTTTATACTGCTACACCACCTACTGAAGATGTTTCAATTAACTTTGGACTTATTCAACTAAATTACACAGCATCTTCACGCAACTGGACTCTTAGTTCAATGGGTGCACCAACATTCTGGAATAAACTTTTCTCAACAGAGCCTACTTCTAAGATTCTAATTACTAAGTATGGCACTAACTCTTCCCACAGATTTTTGACTTCAGTTGAAAGTTCTGGTCTTTCTGCATCCATGAAAAATCAAATTGCATCATTTGTTATGACACATATGCAAAGTGGCTCAGTTCGTTCCTACCAACAAGGCTTCACAGTAGATACTCAAACTCTTGATGATGCAATTACTTCTTCAACAAGTGCAAAAGTTTTAGAAGCCAATTATTCCAATGGACCACAAGAAATGTTTTTAGCAGAAACTTACACAGGTGTTGCTAAATTAAGTAACAATACCTTTATGGGAGATACAGTTATTCCACAACCGCTTAGTGCGGCACAATTAGGAACGGTTCGCACAGCACTCGGCGACCCCGTAGGTGTTCATATCGCACCACCAACTCGACATATGGGTGCAATCAGGACTAACCGAAGTCTTTAAGTAGTTGAACAGGAGAGTATTAAACATGAACGCAATAACAGATGTAGCCGAAGATTCATACGAGGGGCTTAAGGACCCTGCGTTTTATTCAGGCGTTGCTGGAATTGCTGTTGGAGGAGTTCTCGGAAGCGTTGTAACTCTACTTCCATTCTATAAACTTGGCACTTTTGGTAATATCGCAAGAACTGTTGTTACAGCAGGTTCTGGTGCTTACCTTGTTATGATGTCTCGTCAAGTTTCTGGAGATATGTCTTCCTTGTATCTTGGTGCAGGAACAGTTCTCGGATTTATTGGTGTTTCACAAGTTGTCGGATACCTCACAGCATTCACAGGACTTTCTATCCCCGGATTCAATGGACTCGGTAGTGTCTTAATCGGAGAGGCTGAATCTGCTAATCTCCCACAACGAGGCTCTGGTCGAGTTCTCGGTCAAGAAACTGCAACCCAAGATTTCTCAGACATCTATAATTCAGAAGATGTTTTCGAACAAGGCACTCAACAAATGGTGAACCGAGTTCCTGCAAATAATCCACTTGATTCAATTGTCGAAGAAGCACCACTTGGCCATGGAGTTGCTCAATGGTTTGGTGCAGACGGAGTTTCCGCTACTGGTGGAGTTTCACAAAGTTTTGGCGGAGTCGCTGAATCATCATCTATCAATCACAGTCCTCAAACAAATGTTAGTCAATATGTATCATCAGTTGATACTATGGGTCAGCGTGCCATGAACATTAACAAGAGTTCCGCCCTCACACAATCAACATATAATAAAAACTATGCACCACCAGTTTCATACGCTTCCGAAGAACCAACTATGCGTATGGGTCAAAGTGACGCACCAACTCCAAGTCTGGGACAACTTCCAGATGTCTGGAGTTCTTACATCAAACCTTCCACCACTGCCGAAGAAATGGTAATGGACACCGTTAGAATGATTAACCCGGGACAACCTATCCAATGGTATGGTTCCGAAGAAAGTTCTACTGGAGTTCTATCACACCATATGTCACAAGCAGAAGGTTATGGAAGTGTCATAGGACAATAAAACTAAAATAAAAAAAGGTGAAATTAAAATGCTACAAAAAATGTGTGATTGGACAAACTCAAGAAACGGACAAATTGTAATGGGTGTTGCTACTTTAGTCGGTGGTCTACATCTATTCTTCAGCGAATCTCAACCAGTATTGGGTATGCTCGATATTGGAGGCATTACTCTAATGGGTAAGGAAATCGGAGTCCAGCAAGTTCTGGGTGTCGTGCTTTCCATTGGTGGTGCTTGCTATGTTTGGGATTATTGCTGTGCTGATACCAGCATGGGTATGTAAATAGGAGATGAATGATATGAATATAAAAGGAATGCTTGTGAACGAATATACTGTTGGCGGAAGCCTATTGCTTGTTGGTGCTGGATTTTTTAGCACTCGATTTACTGACGCTCTATCTTATGAGTTGTTTTCACTTCCTTCTATGATTCCTATGGTTGGCGGAGCATCCGTCACCGTTGGTCGAGTAGTCGGTCTTGTTCCACTAAGTCTCGGACTTGCATTCTTGTTTGGCAAGGTTAAGCCAGTTACTAACCGTATTCCATTAGTAGATAAAGTTGTAGATATTGCTGACAAACTCGTTAATGAAGTTTCAATGCCTGTTTCAGAAGAAACCACCAACATGGGTGCAGAGTTTTGTGCAGAACATAATGCCAAGTTCGCTGCTTGTGGCTGTGGAGTCAAGGATGCAGAAACAGTAGACCATATCAACCCAACTGAAATTGAAGGCAACGAAGCCGAAGTTTCATTGGAATCTGAAACCGAGTCAAAAAAAAACTAAAATGGACTGACGCTGTGAAAGCGGCTCGTGCTAAGTTAGGAATTACAGGATTTGCTGCTGTCAAAAAGGGAACTCCTTTGTATAAATTAGCAAAATCTATGATGGCTTGAGTAGTATTAAATACTTAGACATCAATTGTAGTTTATGAAATCAATAAGTTTAACTTACTATCACGATAGTAAGAACTATGGAAACTTTGGTGATGAGTTATCACCATTTATTATACAAGAACTATTGAGTTCTGATTATACTTTAACTCTTAATGCCCCGGAATCAGACCATTCTTTGCTCGGAATAGGGTCTATTATACACTTATCCAAAGAAAATGATTATGTTTTTGGCAGTGGATTCGGAATTACAGAGCCAGAAACTTTACCTCATCTTAACATTTGTGCTGTTCGAGGACCCTTAACTCGTGAAACTTTAGGACATTATGGCATAGATGCCCCTGAAGTCTATGGAGATGCGGCATTATTATTGCCAAAGTTTTACAAACCAATTACACACGACGGTCTTTCTAATAAGATAGGTTTTGTTCCACACTTTAATCATTACGATACTTATGCTTCCATCGAACTTCCTGAAAACTTTCACTTGATTGACCCAACTATGGAATGGAGACAAGTTATAGATGAAATTACTTCGTGTCAAGCCATTGTTTCACAAAGTCTTCATGGTTTAATTTGTGCTGATGCTTACAACATCCCAAACATTTGGTTCGCTGAAAACATTTGGTTCTGTAATATGTGTCACAATACTACAACTCAAAGTTATCTGGGTTTAGATGAAACTTTTAATATGTCTACTACTGGAGATGATAGACCACCATGTCAATGTGGTTGGAAATATAATTGCTGGGGCAATAATTTATTACATCATTCTGGTGACTTTAAGTTCCAAGATTATTTTATGAGTCAGAATCGAGAGAGTATTTCCTTAACTACTTTAGATTCTTATGATGAAACTTTACTATATCGTGATGGAAACCAGATAGATTTAGACTTACTAATCTCAGTATTTCCCTTCTAATCGGATAGAAGACCCAAACCTTTAAGTAGTCAAAAAGACCATTATAGAGTAGGAGCGACCAAGGTTGCTCTCACAAAAAAATGGAGATGAAAAAATATGAGTATGAGAAGCCAAGTATATGAATGGGCCAACCTCGCACCTGTTGGACAAACCTCAACCCTACGCCGAACTATTGCAGATGTGCCAAAAGCACTAACTGCCGGTCGTGAGTTGGATTTGTTTATTGGTGGTGTAGGTAATAACATTACTAAGCCAGCAGAAACGACCGCCACACAGTTTATCGTGATTGAAGATATTGCGTGCAGCCCTAATTTGGGCGGTGCTATGCAGATTCGAATCAACACGACAGATTACTTCCAAAACCCAGATGTCACCGATATGGTTGGTATCCCGGGATTGGCAAGTCCTTACCCTCGTGGTGCTAACAGTGCAGTCGCTTTGGCTTCAGCACTCCCTGTGAACTTTATTGCAGGCGTTACTGGAAACATCCTAAAGTCTTTTGACCTTTATCCTGATGTTTATGTGTTACCGGGTCAAACTTTCCAGATTCTATACACCCCTCGTCTTGCATCACCTGCTGCTGCTGACACTGCTACTTCTACTGCAGTTGTCTCTGCTTTCGTGAAATACACTCTTTACGACGGACCAGATGCTCTTATTGCTAACAAACTTTTGGAACTTGGTGTCACCATCAACCCAAACAATGTTGATTGGTATAAGCGTAGCCTGATTGAGCAACAACAACGCTCTGCTTCTGCTGCTGCTGCTTCGGCTGCTGCTGCTATGACTAACGGAGGTGTCTGATATGAGTATGCGAAGTCAAGTATATGAATGGGACGCTGGCCGTAACACTGGTGCTACTGCTGCTAACGCAGGAAACCGTGTTTCTGTCTTTATTGGTGGCGTTGGTAACAACATTACCAAGCCTGCTGAAACAACTGCAACCGAGTTCGTAGTTATTGAAGATATTGCTGTGTCACCTACCCTTCCTTTGGGTATTTCGGCTAATGCTGTTGTCACAACTGATATTCGTGGACTTTCCTACGACCCAGTTCAGGGAACTGCTGGTGGCCGTGCGTTCTGTCAAGTTCGTATCAACACCACAGATTACTTCCTCGACCCAGACAATGTGCCTAACGATGGTATCCCGGGAACTGCAAGTCCTTACCCAAGAAGTCTAAACTTCCAGCCTTCTTTCAACCTTTACCCTGATGTCTATGTGCTTCCGGGTCAAGTGTGGGATGTTCTTGTAACCTTCTACCACGCTGCAGGTCTTTTGAACACTGTTGGAACATCTCTTGGTGTTGCTGCATCAATTGTTGCTACTGGACAACTTCAGTGCTTTATCAAATACACTCTTTATGATGGACCAGATGCTCTTATCGCCAACAAACTTTTGGAGATGGGAATCAGTATCAACCCCGGAAATGTAGATTGGTATAAGCGCAGTTTGCTTGCTTCCCAAGCATAAGCGTGAACCTACGCTAAGTCCGAAGCCTTTGGGCTGGGGTGGAAATAGTCGAGAGACTGTTAATGATACCCCGGCCTATTGAGGCTAAGATTTGGAGTGATTAGGTGAATACTAAAACATTACTAACCGACACAATAATTGTTGGAACGGTTCTATTTGTAGTAGGAACATGGATAACCTCGCATCATAGCCATAAGGTTATAACGCAGGACCATCCTGAACATAAAGTTCGGGACTTCCTTATCTACACTTGTGGTGGTATTGCCCTGATTACAATAGGCAGTAACATGATTACTGATGGGTTTATGTCACGATTAGGTGGTAACTAATATGGATGCTCTTTATCTTGGCGGTTCGATGTTCGTAGTCGGCTTCTTGCTAACTACTTACCATGTCAGCGAAATGTTTAATCCCAAGACCAAGGCTGTATCTCATTTAGCATGGGCTATGGTGGGTGTAGGATTGTTCCAGATAGGTTCTAATCTTGCTGCAGGCGGTCTACAAGAACGCCTAAAGTCTTAAGATACAATCATTAGTTTTAAGTAAGTGCTTCGGCATATTACTTCTATGGGCTTTGATGTTATCATTCCGACTTACAAGGTATCGCCTGAGTTTATTCAACAAGCCTTAACCTCTGTGGAATCACAAACCATTGATAACTGGCACTGCTGGATAATTGATGGCACACCTGAAACCCATGAAACTTATGATGATTTCATGAGTATTATGAATGTCTATGATGCTAAGGATAACTTTAGTTATTTGCGCCAATCAGGAACTGGAGTCTCGCAGGCTCGCAACGAAGGCATAAGTTTAGGTGATGCTACTCATATTGCTACACTTGATGGAGATGACTTTTGGTATCCAGAACATCTTGAATGGATGACTGAAGCAATAAATCTTTTAGAATCCAATACCGTTTTATGGTGGGCAGGTGCTGATGCAGAAATTGTTATTCAATCCATTAAAACTGGAGAAATCTATTCTCATGAAGGTGTTTTAGGTTGGTTCAAAGACTATGATAAAATCCGCCCAGAAGACCATTACTTTTTCTTAAGAGGTCATGCTGTTATTCCTTCTAATTCTGTTTTCTTGCGTAGTCGATTTGAGGCTGTCAATGGATATGATGAAACTTTACAGATTAGCGAAGATACAGATTTATATCTCAGGATGCTGGGCAATCCCTTAGAAGAAACTAAAACTTTTAGAGGATGTCAATTTGATGCGGTCAGTGGTTATCATGGATGCGGTCCTTGGCAAACTACCCAAATGGGAGGTCAAACCTCCGCCGCCGAAGGCAGAACAGTTGAAGAAATCAAAGAGGAGTTCACTAAACAAACTTCAACATCGCTTCATAAAGTTATTACTATGGAAGATAAACCTTCCGAAGTTACTGAAGAATACTGGCAATTTGTTATAGATAGTATCTTATCTAATCAAGACAGCATTCCTGCAACAGTTATGGATTCCGACCATCTTTAAGTAGGTCATACTGCATATGCTATACTATGAGCCGCATAGAAATAGATACACCAATGGGACCAATTACTGCCGACCTTGATGAATTAGGTGAGAGTCTTTCTTACTTGGCTACCAAGGTTCAGAAAACTGATAAAGTAGACCAAGCCATATCTCAATTCTTACAAGTTGATGAAGCGGAAACACAGCCTATTGAATCAAAGCGTAAGTATTATCACAATAGGTCGTATATCTTTTGGATGGAAGCCTTAATGGAAATCATTAACAAAGACTATACCATTAGCCGTGCTGAAAACTACAACTTTGGAGATACGATGACAGCCCCTATTTGGTTTGATGAAAAAGTAGGAGATGTGACAGTTAAGGTTCCACATAAACTTGTTATGTATGTTCAGTCTAATAAAAACCCAGAAGAAAGATTTGTTATTATGTTCACTCCTTTTGATGAATACGAAGTAGATATGGTCTTTCAATTCCGCAGCAGTTGTTTTAATTATACCGAGTTCTGGGATGTAGTAGAAGATTATTTTTATAATCATGGCTTGCTCAAAGGAGCACACTTTACAGCCGAGTTCAAGTTTTTAGATACACCTAAACTTAATTGGAGTGATATTGTTATTAAAACAGAAGACCGTCAAATCTTAGAACGAAACTTAGTAAAGTTTATTGATTCCGTAGAGTTATATCGAAGCAAAGGATTGCGTGGTAGTCGTGGAGTATTATTGGCTGGACCTCCCGGCACTGGTAAAACTTTGTCGTGTAAAGTTCTCATGAACAACTTAGATGCCACCGTTCTTTATGTATCTCGTGATAATATCACAGATGTAGGGCAAATTACAGAACTTTACAAAATGGCTCGTAGGCTATCTCCCTCAGTAGTTATTCTGGAAGATATTGATACTCTTGGTGGACTTGGGCGTGACGAAGGAGACCACCCATTACTTGGAGAGTTTCTTAATTGTTTAGCAGGTGTTGAAGATAATAATGGAGTAGTTACTTTGGCTACTACTAATCATCCTGAAAAACTTGATTGGGCATTGACAGACCGACCCGGCCGTTTTGATGTCAGACTTAAGTTTGACTATCCAGATGAAGCCAGTCGTTTAGCAATCCTCGAAAAATACTTGACACCATTTGAAACTAAGAACATTAAACTTAAATCGTTAATGAAGAGAACTGATAAGTTTTCAGGAGCCTACCTTCAAGAAATAGTTCAATCAGCATTTATGTTAGCACACGAAGACTGTGGTTATTGTAAAGAACCAGTGATTACTCAAAAGGATTTAGAACGGGCTTTGACTCAAATGGAAGCCCAGCGTGCTACGGTTAGTCGTGAAAAAGGATTAAGTTATAGTGGCGACGAAATGACAATTGAGCAATTGTATAACTAACCACATCTTTAAGTAGCAAAGACGCACATGAATTACTATGACTCACGAATCCGAAGAAGAAGCATATGCTTATGCCTATAATGACGGCCATTCTGAATCTCGGAAAAACGAACCATATAAGCCAAACCCAACTACCAAAGAAGGTGCAGACTTTAAGAAGATTTACAAACAGCGTGCTGAATCTGCTGACAAAAAGTTTTGTTCAAATTGTAGTCAGGAAGAAGAAGAAGATGGCTACGAAATTAGCAATTGCACTGATTGTTATGACGATTTCTGCGAAAACTGTTTCTGCTCTGATTGTGAAACTTGTGATGACGATTGCCTGTGTAAATGTGTAGAGTGTGGTGTCAAAGACAGTTATATGTATGACCTTGCAGACGGTGGTAATGTTTGCGGGGATTGTAGCAGCCGTTGTGACGAATGCGAAAAAAGATTCCCCAGAGATGAAGTCGAAGGCAACAACATAAACCATAAATACTACTGTGAGGGCTGTCGAAATGAAAAAGGAAATTGTGAGATATGTGATGACTTGTTAATTTATTACTACAACGATGCAGGTCACTGCGAAGTTTGTGATGAATCAGTTTGCATCGAATGTAGTTCCGAAACCGAAGACCCTCAAAAACCCGGTTATGTTGGACATGATGTAGCCTGTGACGAATGTGTCAAAGAGAAAAAGTTAGTAGTCACTGCTGAATCATTTGCAGCCCCGTATGCTGGTGCAGGTAGTTTGATGGGCATTGGCCAAGACACAGGACTCGGAAGTTTCACTTCTAAAGAACTTACCGAAAGTAGTGCTATTCATGGCGATTTTGATTCAGCCAGTCTAAATTATTCTGGAAAACAAAACTTAGAAGTCCGTGCTGAAGCATCTGATTCTTACGATAACTTAGCACATCAAGATGAGATGGCACAAGAGGCTTACCAAGAGTATGTCCAAGAGTTAGACCCTGCAACAGATTACCCGCCGATGTCTTTTGAAGATTGGTATGAGCAAACTATGGCCATTTACGATACTCCAGAATACGATAAGTATTTAGAACAACAATACCTTCAGATGCAAGAAGACGAAGAAGAACTGGCTCGACAGTTAATGACTCTGGAAGCAGACTGGACAGATTTATCCCGTGATAGTTCTGGCCGTTGGATGAAAGATACTCAAGTTTCTGGGTATGATTCGTTAGTAAAAATAGCATTGAAGAACGCTGGCTATGGAGAAATCTATGAAAACCAAGTCACGCATCTTGAAATGGAATACACTGGTGCGAACCCTCATGCTGGTAATAAGTTTTACTTCGTCTGTATCACCAAAAACAATAATAAGATGTATGCTGTGGGTGCTTATGGAAGTATGTCAAATCGACCGGGAGTCAAACCCAACCTTAGCCGTATAAAACTTTACAACCTTTTAGATAATGAATGGGGACCCGGACCCGGCACGGGAGGATTCAATCATCCGTCGATGACTGCCCAAATGTCTACATTGGTAAGTTACGCTCGGCGCACGATAACACAGAAGTTGCGGAAAGGATATTTTGTTATATCTGATGGTGTTGATGCTAACCCATATGATTATATGAATACTTATATTGACATCCAACCCGGACAGTCTGGCACCTTCCCTCTGCCTGTGGAAAAAGAGGAGCCTTCATTGAACACAACGAATGACTATATTACTATTAGAGACCTTGCATCAATGATGAATAAGATGACAGGTGGAATGCTTGGATTCGCAGAGTCAAGAAACACAGTTCTTGAAATGTTAGGTGAGAATGATTCAATGGAGCGAAGAGATTCCTTGTATTTTACTATCGAAGACACTATTATGACTATGGAGAATTATAATGAAACTGGATATGAAGGTGATATTCAAGTTATGGTAGATATTATGAGAGATACTGGTATTGCACCGCCTGCTAACTTTGAAGAAAAAGTTATGGCTCGTTATCAATTTGAAGACAAATATGCTGCTGAAGATAAAAAGATTCTCAAACCAGAAGTTCCTGCTGATTACAATATCAACCAAACTTTTGGCAACAACATGGTTTTGATGGCTGAAGATTCAGGCATGACCGACCTTCAAATTGTGAGCCTTATTGAAAGTCCCTTTTGGGAAGCATGGACTACCAGCACAACCCCTGTCAATCCGGGATGGTGGAATCTAACAATTTCGGTTCGAGATTTGAAGATGTGGACTCGTGGTATTAAAGCCAATCAAAATTGGAAAGTTTCAGATGTTAAATCCTATTTCAACATTCGTGGCAACAAAGATTCACTGGTAACTCAAATTGAAGCCATTCAAAGATTGATTAACAATCTTCAAGAAGGGGATGCAGGAAGTTTAGCCAGAGTCAATGATATTATTGACGAGTATTTTTACCGAAGATGATGGCTCAGGAATTATTGAGTAAGCGTAATCTTTAAGTATCAGACGCAACCATATCTTATTATGAGTTGGACTGAATCAGACGCAGCACACAAACTTATTCGTAGTAAAAATAAGAAACAAAGTGATATGGCTCGTCGTAAGGCTCGTCAATCTAAAACTTCTCGTTCCAAAATGAATGCTGAAGGAATGGAAATGACTCCAGATATTATGGATTATCCCGGTTTGCCAGTTGTTCCAGATTCCTACGGAACTAATTCTGCCCTAAGTTCTGGGCAAGGTGTTCCACAATGGTATGGTTCAGCAGAATCTTTTGAGGATATTAAAACTGCTTCAGACCTTGTAGATTTCGCAGAAAGCAACGGTGGCTCACTTGACCTTGAAATTGCTGATACTATGGCAGACTCTGAATATATTAGTTTTGTCAAACCTGATGCCGAAGCCATGGATTTCGTTTTCTTAGATGGCACTATGGCTACTTGTAATAAAGATGATGATTTGAATACTTTTGTAGTTGCTTACGAAGGAGAAACTTTTGAGGCTATGGCAAGTCATGACCCATCTGGGGATGACCGAGATGATGTTAAAGCACAGTTTAAAATGACTTATCCCGGATTTACTATGAGTAATTCTTCTCTTCAATATCTTATTTATCAATCTGGCTCAAGCAATAAGTATCATATGTTTTGGTTGGCTCAAGACAAATCTGGCGGTTGGTATGCTTTTAACGGCTATGGTCGTATCGGATACGCTGCTCGTATGGTTCGCATTACTGGACCAACTACTCAAGAAACGGCTATGCGTGCCATGCAAAGTAAAATCAATAAGAAAGTCGGAAAAGGCTACACTAATGTTAGTCGAGATTTCGGCATGAGTGCAGAAGAATACGGAAATATGATGACCTTTGGAGAAATTAGTTATCAATATGAATATGAAGACCCATCTGATGGTCCTTTGGATTATTATGATGTCCAAAGCATAAATAGAGCAGTTGAAGGCTATATTACTGACTCTGGTAAATCTCAAGGAGAGGGTGAGTTCGCTCATTACGCTTCCGAGAATGATATAGT
>TARA_R110000737_G_scaffold21837_3_pt1 | contig 25377 bp, 22 predicted proteins | sample TARA_R110000737 | Tara Oceans TARA_R110000737 (sample SAMEA4398027) | marine metagenome | biome: Polar Biome; feature: [SRF] surface water layer (ENVO:00010504); material: water (ENVO:00002006), including particulate matter (ENVO:01000060) such as... | depth 5 m | reverse complement strand
TTAGGCTTGTTTTTATTCATTTGTTTCCTCGTATGGCGAGCGGGACGTAAAAAATTACAATCATGAATACTTCAGCATTGATCACCATGGTGGTGACTCAAGTATTAGTTGCCTTTTTTATGGTATATTTTTTCGTTAAAGTTTTGAGAGCTCCTAAACAAGCGGAGCCAGATTCTTACTACGAAAACGACGACGACGAATAAACTGAGTATTTAATTTCTCAGATGTCGAATCAGGAAACTCACATTTCCAAAAGAACCAGAATAGGTATTTTGGTATTGGCAGCGATATGTTTGATAATTATCTATTCACCGCGATTTTTTCTCTGGGTTTTTCCTAAAGAAAAAATGAAACTGACCTATACCGAAATAGCTCAGGCAGAAAAGTTAAATACCTTTAAGGAGAGAAAAGACTTCGAAAGAAAAGAGAAATATTCAAAGAAGAAGAAATTTCAAAGACCATCTAAAAGATTTAATCCCAATGAATACTCAGTCGAAGATTGGACGAAATTAGGTCTGTCAGAAAAGCAAGCAAATGTAATTCTGAAGTTCATAAAAAGGGAAATCTATTCAAATGAAGATTTAAAGAAAATTTTTGTCATTTCGGATCCACTTTATGCTTTAATCAAAGATTCGACTTTTTATCCTGAAAGACCAAAGTACAATGCTGACAAAGGAAACACATCCTATACTAATCAATATAAAGATCCAAACAACGACAAAGTTATTCTTCTAGAATTGAATACAGTCACACAAGAAGAACTAGAAACAGTGCCAGGAATTGGTCCGTTCTTTGCCAAAATGATTATAAAAAAACGTTCTGAACTTGGTGGTTTTATAAACAAGGAACAAGTATTAGAGGTATATAAAATGGAGAAAGATAAGTATGATGAAATTGAAAAATATCTTCGAGTCAACCCTGATATAATTAGTAAGATCAATTTAAACTCTGCAACTTTTGAAGATTTATATAAACATCCGTATATAAATTCGAAAATTGCAAACAGTATAGTAAAGATGCGTGATCAAAAAGGAGGGTACAAATCAGTTGAAGAACTAAAAGAATCTTTTTTAATTGATAGAGAACTCTTTTTAAAACTAAAACCCTACGTATATTTGTAGCCGATATGTTAATAGATAAAGTAAAAAGCGCAATACGCGACGTAAAGGATTTTCCAAAGGAAGGCATTGTATTTAAGGACATTACTCCAATAATGCTAGACCCTAAACTGTCTAACGAAATAGTAGATTTTTTATATAATTTCTATGCAGAACAGAACATTCAGGCTGTTGCAGGTGTTGAGAGTAGAGGTTTTTTATTTGGTTATCCATTAGCAATGCGTTTGGGCGTGCCTTTTATACTAATTCGTAAAAAGGGCAAACTACCGTATGATAAGATTCAACACTCCTATGATTTGGAGTATGGAAGTGCCGAAATTGAAATGCATACCGACGCAGTAAAAAAAGGTCAGAGAATATTAATTCATGACGATTTACTTGCCACGGGTGGATCGGCCGAAGCTGCAGCCAACCTAATAACAAAATGTGGTGGCGAGTTGGTTGGATTTAATTTCTTAGTAGCACTGGATTTCCTGAATGGAAAAGATAAGCTAGAGAAATTCTCTTCAAATATTGAAGCGATAATACACTATCAAAAAGAAAAATAAAGGATAGAAATGAATTTTGATCAAAACGAAAATCAAAAAATGATCGCGCAGATGATTCGCGATTTTGCTGAAAAAGAAATTAGACCGCATTTTATGGAATGGGATGAATCCCAAGAATTTCCAGTTCATGTATTCAAAAAATTAGGAGAGTTGGGTTTAATGGGAGTTTTTATTCCTGAAGAATATGGAGGCTCAGGTTTTACATATTTCGAATATATAACCGTAGTTTCCGAAATCGCAAAAGTTTGTGGGTCAATTGGATTGTCCGTTGCCGCTCATAACTCACTTTGTACAGGGCACATTTACTATCACGGCAGTGAGGAACAGAAAAAGAAATACTTACCAAAGTTAGCTACTGCAGAGTGGATCGGCGCTTGGGGACTAACGGAAACAGGTACAGGATCTGATGCGGGTGGAATGAACACTACTGCTGTTTTAGAAGGAAATGAATGGGTCTTAAACGGATCTAAAAATTTCATCACTCATGGAAAATCTGGAGATGTAGCAGTTGTTATTGCCCGAACAGGTGAAAAAGGAGATTCTCGTGGAATGTCGGCTTTCATAGTTGAGATGGGTACACCTGGTTTTTCTGCTGGAAAGAAGGAGAATAAATTAGGAATGAGAGCTTCCGAGACTTGCGAATTGATTTTTGATAATTGCAGAATACCTGCTGAAAATTTAATTGGAGCTAAGGGAGAAGGTTTCCAACAAGCAATGCAAATTTTAGATGGAGGTCGAATTTCTATTGGAGCATTGGCTCTTGGTATTGCAAAAGGTGCTTTTGAAGCCTCAGTTAAATATGCAAAAGAAAGAGAGCAATTTGGAAAGCCTATCGCTCAGTTTCAAGCTATAGGATTTAAATTGGCGGATATGTCGACGAAAATCGAGGCTGCTGAATTATTATTGAATCAAGCTGCTTTTTTGAAAAATAACAAGAAAAATTTGACAAAAGAATCAGCAATGGCAAAAATGTATGCATCTGAAATTGCTTGTCAAGTTGCCAATGATGCTGTTCAAATATTCGGCGGTTATGGTTATACAAAAGATTTTCCAGTTGAGAAATTTTACCGTGACGCAAAGCTTTGCACCATTGGTGAAGGGACAACAGAAATACAAAAATTAGTAATTTCTAGAGAAATTTTAAAGTAGGTATTGTTTTTTCGGGAAATACCCGTACATTTGCCATCCAAAATTGCATTAAATAATTAAATACAGATATGTTAATAGTTCCAGTTAAAGAAGGTGAAAACATCGAAAGAGCCTTAAAGCGTTACAAGAAGAAATTTGATAAAACAGGTGTTATGCGTCAATTGCGTGCTCGTAAAGAGTTTATCAAGCCATCTGTAATCGACCGTCAACAAAATATCAAGGCAGCTTACAAACAAAGATTGAATAGCGCGGAAGTGTAACAATTTCTGTAATGATACGTTAAAAAGGAGACAGTAATGTCTCCTTTTTTTATGCTCGAAAAATTCATCAATTATCTTAAAGTAGAAAGACGCTATTCAGAGCATACTCTTTTAGCTTATAGGAAGGATATCGAACAATTTTTAGATTGCCTTAGTCTTGATGATAAAGGATTATCTGTTGTTCATTTTCGAGACATACGTTCGTGGATAATTGAATTGAATGAAAACTCAATAAGCAATAGAAGTATAAATAGAAAAATCTCTTCACTTCGTGCATTCTTTAAGTGGTTGAAAAAAGAGAAAGTAGTCGTTGACAATCCACTAGCGAAAATTAAAGCTCCTAAAACGGAAAAACGTTTACCACATTTCGCAAAGCAATCGGAATTGATGAAAACCGATGTTTTTTCAGATTTTTCAGATTTTGATAAGCACAGAGACCATGTTATATTCGAAATGTTCTACCAAACAGGAATACGTTTAAGCGAACTAATTAATTTAACAGACAAACAAGTACAAATAGCATACATACGCGTCGTTGGAAAAAGAAACAAAGAACGGCAAATCCCAATTTCAAAAGACTTACACCAACTAGTTGAATCTTACAAATCGTGTCGTGAGGATAACGGGGTAAAAGGTGATTTTTTGTTTGTATTAAAAAACGGTAAGAAACTATATCCTAAGCTTGTCTATAGAAAAATTAATTTCTACCTTAGTCAAGTGACGAGTTTGGATAAAAGAAGTCCTCATGTTCTCCGACATACGTTTGCTACACATATGTTAAACAACGGTGCGGGTCTTGAAACTTTGAAAGAGCTTTTGGGGCATGCTAATTTGGCTGCTACACAAGTTTACACTCACAATTCGTTTGCTCAGTTATCGAATATTTACTCACAAGCTCATCCGCGTGGGCACAAAACAAATTAAATATGGACATTCAGGTGCATTCTATACATTTTTCAGCTGACAAAAAGTTGATTGGATTCGTAAATGAGAAAGTGAATAAATTGGAAGTTTTTTTCGACAATATAATTGCAGGTGAAGTCTTCTTAAGATTGGATAAAAGTCAAGATCATGAAAATAAAGTAGCTGAAGTAAAAATATTAATACCCGGCAAAGAGCTTTTTGCAAAAAAACAATGTAAAAGTTTTGAAGAAGCCGCCGACCTAGCTGTTGAAGCTTTGAGAAAGCAAGTTACGAAAGCTAAAGAAAAAAAATAGTATAATCTAATTGGTTGAAAAGGTGGTCATTGGCCACCTTTTTTTATTATGAAATAAAATAATCTAAAAAAATCAGAATATTTCACTTGCTATAAAAGATTTCTTTCATACATTTGCAAACCCAAATAAGGGGGAATACGAAAAAAGTTCTTTCAATTATTGACCAAAAAATTAAAATGTGCCGATGTAGCTCAGTTGGCCAGAGCAGCTGATTTGTAATCAGCGGGTCGGGGGTTCGAATCCCTCCATCGGCTCAAAATAACATTGGGGGTGTCGCATAGTGGCTATTGCATCAGACTGTAAATCTGCCACCGTAAGGTATCGTTGGTTCGAGTCCATCCACCCCCACCACATTTTTTATTTTTATAATAAGCGGGAGTAGCTCAGTTGGTAGAGCGTCAGCCTTCCAAGCTGAGGGTCGCGAGTTCGAATCTCGTCTCCCGCTCAATTGAAAGAATTAGTTGCCGATGTAGCTCAGGGGTAGAGTGCTTCCTTGGTAAGGAAGAGGTCACGAGTTCAATTCTCGTCATTGGCTCTGAAGAAAGTATTTTTAGTTCAGTTTCATCCGAAAAAGGGGTGAAAATTGACCTATATTAAAGGTTTGTTTTTTTTATTAACTAAGTAACAAATATAACAATGGCTAAGGAAAATTTTGATCGTTCCAAACCACACGTGAATATCGGGACAATTGGTCACGTAGATCACGGTAAAACTACATTGACAGCAGCAATTTCGTCTGTATTGGCTTCTAAAGGTCTTGCACAAACAAGAGATTTCTCGTCAATTGATAATGCACCGGAAGAAAAAGAACGTGGTATTACAATTAACACATCTCACATTGAGTATGAAACACTAGTTCGTCACTACGCGCACGTTGACTGTCCAGGTCACGCGGATTACGTAAAGAACATGGTTACAGGAGCTGCTCAAATGGACGGTGCTATCTTGGTAGTTGCGGCTACTGATGGACCGATGCCACAAACACGTGAGCACATCCTTTTAGGTCGCCAAGTTGGTGTTCCAAGATTGGTTGTATTCATGAACAAAGTGGATATGGTTGATGATCCAGAATTATTAGAGTTAGTTGAAATGGAAGTACGTGAATTGCTTTCTTTCTACAGCTACGATGGTGATAACGCACCAGTTATTCAAGGTTCTGCTTTAGGAGCATTGAATGGTGAAGAGCAATGGGTGAAAGGAATAGAAGAATTAATGGATGCTGTTGATACTTATATCGAACTTCCTCCACGTGAAGTTGACAAGCCTTTCTTGATGCCAGTTGAAGATGTATTTACGATTACAGGTCGTGGTACAGTTGCAACAGGTCGTATCGAAACTGGTATTATCAACTCTGGTGAATCTGTTGATATTCTTGGAATGGGTGCTGAGAAATTGGTTTCTACTGTTACAGGAGTTGAGATGTTCCGTAAAATCTTGGATAGAGGTGAAGCGGGTGATAACGTAGGTCTTTTGTTAAGAGGTATTGAAAAATCTCAAATCAAAAGAGGTATGGTTATCTGTAAGCCAGGTTCAACTACTCCACACACAGAATTCAAAGCTGAGATCTATGTATTGAAGAAAGAAGAAGGTGGTCGTCACACACCATTCCACAATAAATATCGTCCTCAGTTCTACTTCAGAACAACAGACGTAACTGGTGAAATCTTTATGACTGATGGTCGTGAGATGGTTATGCCAGGTGATAACGTATCAATTACTGTTAAGTTGATCGTTCCTGTAGCTATGGACAAAGGTCTACGTTTCGCAATCCGTGAGGGTGGTAGAACAGTAGGTGCTGGCCAGGTTACTGAGATCATCGCTTAATAATTAGTACAATTATATATAAAAGGGGAGTTCGCTCCCCTTTTTACACGGGTGTAGCTCAGCTGGTAGAGTAGTGGTCTCCAAAACCATTGGTCGTGGGTTCGATCCCTACCGCCCGTGCAAAAATTAAAGACAGTGTCAAAAGTAAAAGAATACATCAACGAAACAGTGAACGAAATGGTTCACAATGTTACGTGGCCTACTTGGAAAGAATTGCAGAGTAATACTATTATAGTAGTTGTTGCCTCTGTTATTTTTTCTTTATTGATATTCGCAATGGATTTCATCTTCGGTATTACTGGAGATACTAAATCTTTGTGGCAAGGTGTTATGGGTTTCATTTACAGATTATTTTAATTTATCAAATGGCAGATATCAAACAACGTTGGTACGTAGTGCGAGCCGTTAGCGGTAAGGAAAAGAAAGTAAAAGAGTACCTAGATATGGAAATTGCACGATTGAAATTGACAGACTATGTCAATCAAGTGCTGATTCCTACTGAAAAGGTATTTCAAATCCGTAACGGAAAAAAAGTAAGCAAAGAGAAAGCTTATTTACCTGGTTACGTTTTAATCGAAGCAGCATTAGTTGGTGAGGTGACACACGTAATTAAAGGAATTCCTAATGTTATAGGTTTCTTAGGTGCTGTCAAAGGCGGAGAACCTGTTCCTATGCGTTTATCAGAGGTAAACAGAATATTAGGAAAAGTGGACGAGCTCATGGAAACGGAGGAAGAAATGAAAATTCCTTTCGTAGTTGGCGAAGCTGTTAAAGTAATAGACGGACCTTTCAATAATTTCTCAGGTGTGATTGATGAAATCAACGAAGAAAAGAAAAAATTGAAGGTGATGGTAAAAATCTTCGGTCGAAAAAACTTGTTGGAGCTCAGCTACATGCAAGTAGAGAAAGAAGTATAAGATTGTATATTAACCGTAGGAGTGAGAAAAGTGCTTAAAGCTTCCCGCAAGTACTCATGTTTGACTACACAAATTATAAATAAATGGCTAAAGAAGTAGCAGGATTGATCAAATTACAGATCAAAGGAGGTGCTGCCAATCCAGCTCCACCAGTAGGACCCGCTTTGGGTGCGAAAGGTGTGAACATCATGGAGTTTTGCAAACAGTTTAACGCTCGTACGCAAGACAAAATGGGAAAGGTTACACCAGTAGTTATCACGGTTTATGGTGATAAATCTTTTGATTTTGTATTAAAAACTCCACCGGCAGCAGTACAAATTCTCGAGCAAACGAAGATCAAGAAAGGATCAGCAGAGCCTAACCGGGCGAAAGTTGGTAATATTTCTTGGGATCAAATTCGTACGATCGCAGAAGACAAAATGCCGGATATGAATTGCTTCGTTGTAGACTCAGCTATGAAAATGGTTGCAGGAACAGCAAGAAGTATGGGGATAACAGTAAAAGGTGGAACAGCACCTGTAACCAAATAATAGTTGAAACAATGAGAATTTCTAAAAAAAGAAAGGAAGCTTTGTCCAAGATTGATCTTGACAGAGTTTATACATTGGCTGAGGCATGTAGTTTGGTGAAGGAAATTTCCACAACTAAATTTGATGCTTCCGTTGATATTTGTGTTCGTTTGGGTGTAGACCCTCGTAAAGCAAATCAAATGGTGAGAGGAACAGTTGCATTGCCTCACGGTACTGGTAAAGACGTTCGCGTTTTGGTATTGTGTACTCCAGACAAGGAGGAAGAAGCAAAAGCTGCTGGTGCTGATTTCGTTGGTTTGGACGATTACATCGAAAAAATCAAAGGAGGATGGACTGATATTGATGTCATCGTTACAACACCTGCATGTATGGGTAAAGTTGGAGCTCTAGGTCGTGTTTTAGGACCAAGAGGTTTAATGCCTAACCCAAAAACAGGAACAGTAACTATGGAAGTCGGTAAGGCCGTTGAAGAAGTAAAAGCTGGTAAAATTGACTTTAAAGTTGATAAATTCGGAATCGTTCACTCTGGTGTTGCGAAAGTGAGTTTCACTGACGACAAAATCCGTGAGAATGCAAATGAATTGATTCAATCTTTAATTAAATTGAAACCATCTTCTGCAAAAGGAACATACATGCGTAGCATATATATTAGTTCCACAATGAGTCCTAGTATTCAAATCGATGCTAAATCATTATTAGCTTAAAACTCAGTAATATGAATCAAGAAGAAAAAGCGAAGTATATTAGTGAGTTAGCGGCAGAATTGTCAGATTCAAATGTGTTTTATCTAGCTGATACGGGTGAATTAACCGTTGAAGTTGTGAATCAATTGAGAAGAAGATGTTTCAATTCTAAAATCCGTATGCGTGTTGTAAAAAACACCTTGCTTGCAAAAGCAATGGATCAAGTAGAAGGGAAAAACTTCGGTGACCTAAGAACAGTTTTGGCTGGTCCTACGTCCATCATGTTCGCAGAAGTAGGTAATATGCCAGCGAAGTTGATAAAAGAGTTTCGTAAGAAAAATGATAAACCTATTCTTAAAGGTGCTTATATTGATGAAGCAGTTTTCGTTGGTGACAACCAATTGGAATCTCTTGCATCACTTAAGAGCAAAGAAGAGATGTTGGGCGAAATCATTGGATTATTACAATCTCCAGCGAAGAATGTTATTTCTGGTCTGAAAAATTCTGGCGGTAAAATCGCAGGAATACTTAAAACGCTCGAAAATCGAGCATAAGAAAAATTATTATTTAAGAACCTTTATTAAAATTTAAAATAAAATGGCTGATTTGAAGCAAATCGCGGAAACGCTAGTTAACTTAACAGTAAAAGAAGTTAATGAATTAGCAACTATCCTTAAGGATGAGTACGGAATCGAACCTGCAGCAGCTGCAGCAGTTGCAGTAGCAGCTGGTGGTGGTGAGGCATTAGGTGCTGAAGAGAAAACATCTTTTGATGTAATCTTGAAAGCAGGTGGTCCTAACAAACTTGCAGTAGTTAAGTTAGTAAAAGAATTAACTGGTAATGGATTGAAAGAGTCTAAAGACTTAGTTGATGGAGCACCTACAACTTTGAAAGAAGGTGTTTCAAAAGACGAAGCTGACGGACTTAAAAAGTCTCTAGAAGAAGCTGGAGCTGAAGTAGAAGTTAAGTAATTACCATACTTTTTAAAGGAACAGGCACGGCTAGAAATAGCTCGTGCCTATTCCTGTTTTTAGCATTAAAGTACATTTTAAGCTCATTTTTAACAAAATCTTTGGATCTTGGCAACATCAAGTATTACTTCGAAAAGAATAAACTTTGCATCGAGCAAAAGTCAATTTGAATACCCAGATTTTCTGGATATTCAGTTACAATCCTTCCAAGAGTTTTTCCAATTGGAAACAACTCCTGACAACAGAGAAAGTGAAGGATTATTTAAAGTATTTTCTGAAAACTTCCCGATTTCTGATACTAGAAATCAATTTGTATTGGAGTTTTTGGATTACTTCATCGACCCACCACGTTACTCCATCGAGGAGTGTATTGACCGTGGGTTGACCTACAGTGTTCCACTGAAGGCAAAATTGAAATTGTATTGTACCGACCCTGAGCACGAGGATTTCGAAACCATCGTGCAAGATGTGTATTTGGGTACAATTCCATATATGACACCGAAAGGATCATTCGTGGTTAACGGAGCTGAGCGTGTTATCGTTTCTCAGTTGCACCGTTCTCCTGGAGTATTCTTCGGACAAAGTCGTCACGCAAACGGTACAAAATTGTATTCTGCAAGAGTCATTCCATTTAAAGGTTCTTGGATTGAATTCGCTACGGATATCAATAACGTTATGTATGCGTACATCGACAGAAAGAAAAAATTACCAGTTACAACTTTATTCCGTGCGATTGGGTACGAATCAGATAAAGATATCCTAGGTATTTTTGGATTAGCTGACGAAGTGAAAGCTACGAAAGCAAATTTGAAAAAAGCTGTTGGACGTAAATTAGCTGCTCGTGTTTTGAAAACATGGGTTGAAGATTTCGTTGATGAGGATACTGGAGAAGTTGTATCTATCGAAAGAAATGAAGTTCTTTTAGATCGTGAAACATTGATCGAAGAAGAGCACATTGACTTGATTATAGATTCAGGGGTTAAAAATATCATCTTGCACAAAGAGGATGTAAATAGCGCTGACTTTACAATCATCTACAACACATTGCAAAAAGATACTTCCAATTCTGAAAAAGAAGCGGTAGAACATATCTATAGACAATTAAGAAATGCTGAGCCGCCAGATTATGAAACAGCGAAAAATGTATTTGAGAAATTATTCTTCTCTGATACACGTTACGATTTAGGTGAGGTTGGTCGTTTCCGAATGAATAAAAAATTGGGTATTGATATGTCTGAAACGTCGAGAGTATTGACGAAGAATGACATGATCATGATCATTAAATATCTTATTGAGTTGATTAACTCAAAAGCAGATGTTGATGATATTGATCACTTGTCAAACAGACGTGTAAGAACAGTTGGTGAACAATTGTATTCTCAGTTTGGAGTTGGACTTGCTCGTATGGCAAGAACTATCCGTGAGCGTATGAACGTTCGTGACAACGAAGTATTTACTCCTATCGATTTGATCAACGCGAAAACTTTGTCTTCCGTAATCAATTCATTCTTTGGAACGAATCAGTTGTCTCAATTCATGGATCAAACGAATCCGCTTTCAGAGGTAACTCACAAGCGTCGTTTGTCAGCACTAGGGCCTGGTGGACTTTCTAGAGAAAGAGCAGGGTTTGAGGTGCGTGATGTTCACTACACACACTACGGTCGTCTTTGTACGATTGAAACACCAGAGGGACCAAACATTGGTTTGATTTCATCTTTATGTGTTTTTGCAAAAGTGAATAAACTTGGATTTATCGAAACTCCTTACCGTTTAGTTGAAAATGGTAAAGTTGCCTTTGATAAAGAACCATTATATAGAACAGCTGAAGAAGAGAATTCTCAAGTAATTGCCCAAGCGAATGCGAAGGTTGATGAAAAAGGAAAATTCTTGACGGAAGTGGTTAAAGCACGTTCCGGAGGTGACTTCCCAGTGGTTCAACCAAAAGAATTGACATTGATGGACGTTGGAGCCAATCAAATTGCATCGATTGCTGCATCTTCTATTCCTTTCTTGGAGCATGATGATGCCAACCGTGCCTTGATGGGATCTAACATGCAGCGTCAAGCTGTTCCATTATTGAAACCACATTCTCCGATTGTGGGAACAGGAATCGAAAGATTGGTTGCAAGAGATTCACGTGTATTGATTAACGCTGAGGGAGCTGGTGTTGTTGAATACGTTGACGCGAATGAAATTGTAATCCGTTACGATTGGTCAAAAGAAGATAAATTGGTTAGTTTCGATACGGAATTAACACATTATACATTAACGAAGTTCGCTAAGACCAACCAAGGAACTTGTATCAACTTGAAACCTATCGTTCAGAAAGGTGACGCTGTTGAAAAAGGACAAGTACTTTGTGAAGGTTATGCAACTGAAAGTGGTGAATTGGCTTTAGGTCAAAACTTGAAAGTGGCCTTCATGCCATGGAAAGGTTACAACTTTGAGGATGCGATTGTAATTTCTGAGCGCGTTGTTAGAGATGACATATTTACTTCGATTCACATCGATGAGTACTCATTAGACGTTCGTGAAACAAAACGAGGAATGGAAGAATTAACTTCTGATATTCCTAACGTTTCAGAAGAAGCTACGAAAGATTTGGACGAGCATGGATTAATTCGTGTTGGTGCTGAAATCAAAGAAGGAGACATCTTAATTGGAAAAATTACTCCTAAAGGAGAAACAGATCCATCTCCAGAAGAAAAACTTTTACGTGCAATCTTTGGTGACAAAGCAGGTGATGTGAAAGATGCTTCTTTGAAAGCTGGTCCATCTTTGAGAGGTGTTGTTGTTGAGAAAAAATTATTCTCTAGAGCAATTAAAGACAGAAAATCTAAAGCACACGACAAACCAGTTTTGGAGTCGTTGGATACGGATTACGAAAAAGATTTCGCGAAATTAAAAGAAGTTTTATCTGAGAAATTAATTGCCATTGTTGGTGATACTAAATCAGCTGGAGTTTTCAATAATTTCAAAGAAGAAATCATTAAGAAAGGAACAAAATTCGCGTCTAAAAACTTAATGGCAATTGATTACAGCATTGTAAATCCAACAAATTGGACGAGCGATACTGGATTGAACGCATTAATTGGACGTGTAATTCATAATTTCAACATCAAAGCAAATGATATGCTTGGAGCTTACAAACGTAAGAAATTCCACATTTCAGTTGGAGATGAGTTACCAGCAGGTATCATCAAGATGGCGAAAGTGTATGTTGCTAAGAAACGTAAATTGAAAGTTGGGGATAAAATGGCAGGACGTCACGGTAACAAAGGTATTGTTGCAAACATTGTTCGTGCTGAAGATATGCCTTTCTTAGAAGACGGAACACCGGTAGATATCGTATTGAATCCACTTGGGGTACCTTCTCGTATGAACTTAGGTCAGATTTATGAAACTGTTCTTGGATGGGCAGGTGAAAAATTAGGCATCAAGTTCGCTACACCAATTTTCGACGGAGCACATCCATCAGAAATTGATGAATGGACAGCGAAAGCAGGCGTTCCAACTTCAGGTAAAACTTACTTGTACGATGGAGGAACTGGAGAACGTTTCCACCAAACGGCAACTGTTGGAGTTATCTACATGTTGAAATTATCTCACATGGTTGATGACAAAATGCATGCTCGTTCTATCGGACCATACTCATTGATTACGCAACAACCATTAGGTGGTAAAGCGCAATTTGGAGGTCAGCGTTTTGGTGAGATGGAGGTTTGGGCATTGGAAGCATTTGGTGCTGCCAATATCCTACAAGAAATCTTAACCGTGAAATCGGATGACGTGAATGGTCGTGCGAAAGCGTACGAGGCAATCGTTAAAGGAGACAACATTCCTGAACCAGGAATTCCAGAATCCTTCAATGTATTGTTACATGAATTGAGAGGTTTATGTTTGAACATTTCATTGGATTAAACGCAAGTTGTTGAATTTTTAGAAAAGCAAGAAAATGGCTTACAGAAAAGAAATACCAAGTAAACAAAGTAGTTTCAATAAGATAACAATCTCATTGGCTTCTCCAGAAATGATTTTGGAGAACTCTAGCGGTGAGGTTTTAAAACCGGAAACGATAAACTACCGAACGTATAAACCAGAAAGAGATGGTTTATTTTGTGAGCGTATCTTCGGACCGGTTAAGGATTACGAATGTCACTGTGGAAAATACAAAAGAATCCGATACAAAGGAATCGTTTGTGACCGTTGTGGCGTAGAAGTAACAGAGAAAAAAGTACGTCGTGAGCGTATGGGGCACATTTCATTAGTGGTTCCTGTTGCACACATCTGGTACTTCCGTTCTTTGCCGAATAAAATCGGTTACTTGTTGGGATTACCAACTAAAAAATTAGATCAAATTATCTATTACGAACGTTATGTCGTAATTCAAGCTGGTATTGCAGTTAATGCTGACGGTTCTGAGTTAACTCGACTTGACTTCTTAACAGAGGAAGAGTATTTGGATATTTTGGAAACACTTCCAAAAGAAAACCAATACTTAGAAGATACAGATCCAAACAAGTTCCAAGCAAAAATGGGTGCCGAGGCAATCTATGATTTGTTGCACACAATGGATTTGGATGAAACATCATTCAATTTGCGTCACCAAGCAAACACTGAAACTTCTGTTCAAAGAAAGAACGAAGCATTGAAACGTTTGCAGGTTGTTGAAGCAATGCGTGAGTCTAAAGACCGTATTGAGAACAGACCAGAATGGATGATCGTTAAAGTTGTTCCAGTTATTCCACCAGAATTACGTCCTTTAGTTCCATTGGATGGGGGTCGATTCGCAACTTCAGATTTGAATGACTTGTACAGACGTGTTATTATCCGTAACAATCGTTTGAAAAGATTGATCGAGATCAAAGCGCCAGAAGTAATTTTGCGTAATGAGAAACGTATGTTGCAAGAATCTGTTGATTCATTGTTTGATAACTCAAGAAAAGCATCAGCTGTAAAAACTGAATCTAATCGTCCATTGAAATCTCTTTCTGATTCTTTGAAAGGTAAACAAGGTCGATTCCGTCAAAACTTATTGGGGAAACGTGTTGATTATTCTGCTCGTTCCGTAATTGTTGTTGGACCAGATTTGAAATTACACGAATGTGGATTGCCAAAAGATATGGCTGCTGAACTTTACAAACCGTTTATCATTCGTAAGATGATTGAGCGTGGAATTGTAAAAACAGTAAAATCTGCAAAGAAAATTGTTGATAGAAAAGAACCAGTAGTTTGGGATATTCTTGAAAACATATTGAAAGGACATCCAGTACTTTTAAATCGTGCACCAACTTTGCACCGTTTGGGTATTCAGTCTTTCCAACCAAAATTAATTGAAGGAAAAGCAATTCGTTTGCACCCGTTGGTAACAACAGCCTTCAACGCCGATTTCGATGGTGACCAAATGGCGGTTCACTTACCATTAGGTAACGCTGCAATCTTGGAAGCTCAATTGTTAATGTTGGCATCTCACAATATCTTGAACCCGGCAAATGGAGCTCCAATTGCTGTACCGTCTCAGGATATGGTTTTGGGATTGTATTACATTACCAAAGGAAAAGTTACCAAAGGTGAGGATATCGTAAAAGGTGAAAACGGAATTTTCTATTCTCCAGAAGAGGTTATTATTGCCTACAACGAGAAGAAATTGGATTTGCACGCACACATTAAAGTTAAGTTATATGACTTGAATGAAAAAGGTGAATCTGTTTTAATAATGAAAGAAACAACTTGTGGACGTGTCTTGTTTAACGCAAATGTTCCACGTCAAGTTGGATTTATCAATGACGTCTTAACGAAAAAGGCGTTAAGAGATATTATCGGTAAAGTCTTGAAAATTTGTGGAACATCTCGCACAGCACAGTTCTTGGATGATATCAAGGAATTGGGTTACGACATGGCCTTCAAAGGTGGATTGTCTTTCAACTTGGATGATATTATCATTCCAAAACAAAAAATCGAATTAGTTGATAAAGCTGAAACGGACGTAAAAGAGGTAATGGACAACTACAACATGGGTCTTATTACTAACAACGAACGTTACAACCAAATTATTGATATCTGGACGCATACAAACTCACGTTTGACAGCAACTTTGATGACTCAATTGCAAGAAGATAAACAAGGTTTCAACAGTATCTACATGATGTACGATTCTGGAGCCCGTGGATCTAAAGAGCAAATTCGTCAGTTATCTGGAATGCGTGGATTGATGGCGAAACCACAAAAATCTGGTGCGTCATCACAAGAGATTATTGAAAATCCAATTCTTTCGAACTTTAAAGAAGGTCTATCGATTTTGGAGTACTTTATCTCTACCCACGGTGCACGTAAAGGTTTGGCCGATACTGCCTTAAAAACTGCCGATGCAGGTTACCTTACACGTCGTTTGGTGGATGTTGCTCAGGATGTTGTTATTAATGTTCCAGATTGTGGAACATTGAGAGGATTGGTTGCAACTGCATTGAAGAAAAATGATGATATCGTTGAACCATTATACGATCGTATTTTAGGAAGAACTTCTGTACATGATATTTTCCACCCAGAAACTGAAGTACTTTTAGTTGAAGCAGGTGAGATTATCAGCGAAGATGTTGCTGAAGAGATAGAAAAAGCAGATATCGACGAAGTTGAAATCCGTTCTGTCTTGACTTGTGAAATGAGACGAGGTGTTTGTTCTAAATGTTATGGACGCAACCTTGCAACTCACCGCGATGCTCAATTAGGAGATGCTGTTGGTGTTGTTGCTGCTCAGTCTATTGGTGAACCAGGAACACAGTTGACGTTGAGAACCTTCCACGTTGGGGGTACTGCATCGAACACAACTGATATCTCTGACTTGAAAGCGAAAGCTAACGGTAAGTTCGAAATTGAAGAATTGAGAACAGTTGAGAAGAAAAACGCTGACGGAACAATGAAAGTTGTTGTAATTGGACGTTCTGCTGAAATGAAAGTAACTGATGAAAAATCAGGAATCATTATTCAAACAGCAAATATTCCTTACGGTTCTGAAATGGTTATCGGTGACGTTAAGAAAGTGAAAAAAGGCGATGTGATTTGTAAATGGGATCCATACAATGCCGTAATCGTTTCTGATGTTCCTGGAAAAGTTGTCTTTGATAGTATTATTGAAGGTGTTACTTTCCGTGAAGAAGTCGATGAGCAAACAGGATTTACAGAAAAAGTAATTACTGAATCTAGAGATAAAAAGAAAAATCCAGCAATTCACGTTGTTGATATTAAATCTGGTGAAGTATTAAGAGAATTCAGTTTACCAGTAGATGCACACATCTCGGTAGGTGAAGGAGATAAGATTGTTGCAGGTGAAATTTTGGTTAAAATTCCACGTGTTGCAGGAAAAACTGGGGATATTACAGGGGGTCTTCCACGTGTAACTGAGTTATTCGAGGCGAGAAATCCTTCTAATCCAGCTGTTATTTCTGAGATTGACGGTATTGCAGAATACGGAAAAATAAAAAGAGGTAACCGTGAAATTATCATCACTACGAAAACAGGTGAAGTACGTAAATACTTAGTTGCACTTTCGAAACACATCTTGGTACAAGAGAACGATTTCGTTCGTGCTGGTAGTGCTTTGTCTGACGGAGCTGTTACACCAAACGATATATTGAACATTGAAGGACCAACAGCTGTACAAGAGTACATTGTTAACGAAATTCAAGAGGTATACCGTTTACAAGGGGTGAAAATTAACGATAAACACTTTGAAGTTATCGTTCGTCAAATGATGTTGAAAGCAGAGATTATCGATGCTGGAGATACTCGTTTCTTGGAAGGACAATCTGTTCACAAAGCAGATATCATGGAAGAGAATGACGCGATCTACGGAATGAAAGTAGTTGTTGAAAAAGGTGATTCTACATCATTGAAAAATGGTCAAATTATCTCTGCAAGACGTTTACGTGATGAGAATTCACAATTGAGACGTACTGATAGCACAGCTGTTGAAGCAAGAGACGCAGTTCCAGCAACATCAACACCATTGTTGCAAGGAATTACTCGTGCATCGCTTCAAACACAATCGTTTATTTCTGCGGCATCGTTCCAGGAAACAACGAAAGTATTGAACGAAGCAGCAATCGCCGGAAAAGAAGACAACTTGTTAGGATTGAAAGAAAATGTAATCGTTGGTCACTTAATACCAGCAGGAACAGGAATACGTCGTTTCCAAAAAGCAGTTGTAACTGGAAAAGAAGAATTGGCAAGATTAGAAGCTGAAGCTTAGTAATAAAAACAAATAATGAGAATGGGAGTTGAGAAATCGGCTCCCATTTTTTTGTTTATTCTAGAGTGAAAAATTGATATATTTGATTCTATGGAATATGACTATGTCATAATTGGAAGTGGATTCGGGGGTTCGGTAAGTGCGCTAAGACTTTCTGAGAAAGGCTATAAGGTTTTAGTCATAGAAAAAGGAAAATGGTATAAGGCGGAAGACTTTCCAAAATCTAACTGGAATTTCCGTAAATGGCTATGGATTCCAAAGTTGCGATTCTTTGGGATTATGAAATTGTCCATTTTCAAACACATCGCCGTTTTATCAGGAACAGGTGTCGGCGGAGGATCATTGGTTTATGCGAACACTTTGCCAATACCAAAAACAAAGTTTTTCACCACAGGCAGCTGGGCAGAACTTAATGATTGGGAAAGCGAATTAAAACCACATTATAGTGAAGCTTTAAGAATGCTTGGTGCAACACAGAATCCTAAATTATTTGATGGAGATATTGGGTTGAAGACTGTCGCTCAAAAACTAAATATTGAGGAAAAATTTAATCCTACCAATGTCGCTGTTTATTTTGGTGAAGAAAACGTAACTGAAAAAGATCCGTTTTTTGAAGGTGAAGGGCCAGATAGAACAGGTTGTAATTATTGTGGAGCGTGCATGACAGGTTGCCGAAATAATTCCAAAAACACATTGGATAAAAATTACTTGTACTTAGCTCAAAAACTCGGAGCAAAGATAATTGCTGAAAAGGAGGTGTATGACGTTAAGCCTATTAATAGTCGAGATGGTAAAGATGGGTATGAAGTTTCTTTCAAATCAAGTACAAAGTTGTTTGCTAAGAAAAGGAAAGTTGAAGCAAAGGCGGTTATATTTTCTGGTGGTGTTTTAGGAACTGTGAAATTGCTTTTGAAACTAAAGGAAAAATCATTGCCTAACTTGTCCGAGAAATTAGGTGAGGACATACGAAGTAACAATGAGACTTTGGTAAGTGTATCAAGTCTAGATTCAGATAAGAATTTTTCAAAAGGCGTTGCAATTGGCAGTATTCTGGATACGGATGAAAATAGCCATTTGGAAATATGTCGATATGGTGAAGGCTCGAACGCATGGAAGTTGGTTCACTTTCCTTATGTCACTGGTAACAATGTTTTTTTAAGGTTAGGAAAAGTATTTTTGGCTCTTGTTAAATCTCCAGTAAAATATTTCCGAGTGTATTTTAAAAATAGCTGGGCAAAAAAGACTGTAGTCTTGTTGTTTATGCAAACTTTGGATAGTAAATTGAAGTTTAAAAGAAATATGTTCGGTTCCATGCGTTCTTCGATGAGTTCAGGAAAGAAACCAACTCCATTTATTCCAGAATCCATCAAATTAGTGAAAGAATACGCAAAAGCTGTAAATGGAGTGAGTACCTCTTTTGCATTAGAAACATTGGCAGGAATTCCCTCAACGGCACACATTCTTGGTGGCGCAGTAATGGGAAAAGATAATTCTATTGGTGTAATTGATAAAGACAATAAAGTTTTTGGCTACGAAAACCTATATGTCATTGACGGTTCAATGATTTCTGCAAATCCTGGTGTGAACCCGTCCTTGACAATAACCGCAATAGCCGAAAGGGCAATGAGTAAAATCCCATCGAAATAATATGGATGCCATCGGAATTCGCTTTTATACTTCAGCTATTTCTTTTAATTCTAATTAAGGATTTGTAGACCATAAAGATGCACTTTTTAGCATGGCTCTTCTCGGGAGTTTTAAACTTGCAACTATCAATTCCGCAAAATCTTCTGGTTGTAACACACTATCTTGAGAATCTTTATTTGCAATACCCAATTCAATTGACATATCGGAAGCTATGGTACTTGGTGTTAATGTACAAACTCGAATATTGTTCTTCCGAACCTCTTTCATTAGGGATTCTGACATTCCAATAACAGCGAATTTTGATGCTGAGTAGGCAGATGTATTTGCGTTTCCATTCAATCCTGCGGTAGAAGAAACATTAATAATATCACCTTCATTTTGGGCTATTAAGTAGGGTAAAATTTCTTTCGTTACGTAATACATTCCCATAAGGTTGGTTTGAATAATTTCACTCCATGTAATTACCTCCATTTCTTCTAAAGAACCAAATGCAGCAATTCCTGCATTGTTTACCAAAATATCTACAGACCCTAAACTATCTACAATATTTTTAATGCTGTTTTTAACGCTTTCATAATTGCCGATATCAAATACTGAGTAAATTGCTTTAATTCCAAAAGCCTCTAATTCAGCAACTGTTTCTTTTAAGTTTTTTTCATTTCTACCTGTTATCGCTACGTCAATTCCTTCTTTCGCAAAGGCAATGGCAGTAGCTTTTCCTAAACCTCTTCCACCTCCAGTAATTATTGCTTTTTTATTTTTCAAATCTTTCATTTATTATATTTTTTGTCTTTGTTGAAATTGGTTGTTAACGGTAAATGTATGTTTTCATAGGCGAATTAGAAAGTTACGGATTTTCCAATTTCCCACAAGCCAACTCACCGCATTTTGTTTTTATTTTATCGAAAGCCAAATCGGTGATTTGGCGCTCTGGCAAATACAGTTCAACTTTTCTAATTCTCAGCAACTCCGCCTACGAAACATACAAAATGTTATATACTTTTACATTAATTATTTGCTAAAAAAGTCATCTACAGTGCCATATTTAAATGGGATTTTAGAAAGTTTAAATTCTTTCTGATCAGGTCCAACTACAAAAAGCGGAATTTCTTTAAATTTCGAATGAATTAGATCATCTAAACGATGCATTAGTTTGACATGTTCTTCATTTTTGTTGTGATGCATTTTATATCCAAATGAAATTTCTTGAATTGTATCTGGCTCATAAAAAATTTGATTAAAATCAGGATTGGTCTTGTCAACAATTAATCTCCATTCATTTTCATAGCTCCAATCTTCTAATTTAATAACTAGTTGATATTGATTTGCGAATGGTGCATTTTCGCTGACACTATTGGGTTTTTCCGAATATATCACATGTAGTAATTTTAAATCATGAAACCCAAGGTCTTTTAAATATCCAAAATCAGGTTTTATTTTAATAACAAACCCATTATACGAATTAGTGTAATGACTCCACATTAACGGCTGAACACCATCTTCTGAAAAACAGGTAATTCCTTTGTTTTCAACATCGTTTAATAATTCAACGTAATCCTAATCTTTGAGATCTTTTTGATTCTCGGTTATCAAATTAAAATTACAGTCGAATGGGTCATTGAAATCTTTTGGGTTATTTAGGTAGAAGTATCCTTTTTCTAGTGCATCTAAACTCCATTGGTTGAGAGGGTAATATTTAAATAAGCTACTTGGCACCTGTTTTTGGTTTGAACCATTCACATACAATATCCATCTGCCATCAATTAGCTTTAGTTCTTGGTTTTCATCTATTCTAAAATTTTCCACTTTTTCTTCTTTTCATAATAGTATATAACAATTCGCTATGCGCAATAGCGCATACTGCCTTTATAGTATTTACTCTTTTTATCCGATAATAACCGTTTGCTTGTCTTTTTCAGCATTCAACGAAATAATGATTTATAAATATACAAATCTCTTTAATTCTACTACAAAAAAAACGAAACCCCATTGCTGAGATTTCGTTTTTCAAAACTTAAATTTTCTATCTTCTTAACCCAAGAACGGATATTTGTAATCCTTAGGTGTAACGAATGTTTCTTTGATTGTACGAGCTGAAACCCAACGCAACAAGTTCATCGCAGCACCGGCTTTGTCGTTGGTACCTGAACCTCTTGCACCACCAAATGGTTGTTGGCCTACAACGGCACCAGTTGGTTTGTCGTTGATGTAGAAGTTTCCTGCCGCATTTTCCAATTTCTTCATTGCGTGATTGATCACGTAACGATCTTTAGAAATAATAGAACCAGTCAAGGCGTAATCAGATGTCTGATCAACCATGTCTAAAACAGCGTCGAAGTCTTTGTCTTCGTAAACGTAGATTGTCATAACAGGTCCAAAAATTTCTTCACACATGGTTCTGAATTTTGGATTGGTTGTAACAACAACAGTTGGTTCAATGAAGTAACCTACAGATTTGTCGTAATTTCCTCCAACGATAATTTCTGCGTCTGGTTGTGCTTTGATATCATCTATGTAAGCAGCAATTTTGTCAAATGCTCTTTCGTCGATAACAGCGTTAATGAAATTAGAAGGATCTTCAGTCGTTCCCATTTTGAAGGATTTCACTTGTTCAACAAGAGTTGATTTAACATCCGCCCAAATTGATTGTGGAACATATCCTCTAGATGCAGCTGAACATTTCTGACCTTGGAATTCGAAAGCACCTCTCGCGATAGCCGTTGCTACTTCTTGTGCATCAGCCGAACTGTGCGCAACGATGAAATCTTTTCCTCCAGTTTCTCCAACTACTCTTGGGTAACTTCTGTATTTTTCAATGTTCATTCCAATTTCTTTCCACATGTGACGGAAAACACCAGTTGAACCTGTGAAATGCAATCCTGCTAAATCTTTGTGTTTAAAAATGATATCACCAGCGGTTGGACCATCGACAGTAATCATATTTACAACACCGTCAGGTAATCCAGCCTCTTGGAAAACTTCCATAATTACTTGAGCTGAATAAATTTGAGATTCAGCTGGTTTCCAAACAACAACATTACCCATCATTGCTGGCGCAGCACATAAATTAGCTGCAATGGCAGTAAAATTGAAAGGTGTTACTGCGAAAACAAAACCTTCAAGAGGTCTATATTCCAATCTATTCCAAACACCTGTGCTTGAACTAGGCTGTTGCGCATAAATCTCAGTCATGTATTGAACATTGAAACGCAAGAAATCTATCAATTCACAAATAGAATCTATTTCCGATTGAAATACATTTTTTGATTGCGCTAGCATAGTTGCAGCGTTCATCTTGTATCTATATGGTCCTGCTAAAAGATCTGCGGCTCTTAAAAAGATTGCAGCTCTATCTTGCCATGGTAAATTAGACCATTGGTCTTTCGCAGCCAAAGCAGCATCAATAGCCATATTTACGTGCGAAGCATCACCGAAATTATAATGACCCAGTACTTTTTTATGATCGTGTGGCGGCGACATCGGCTTTTTATTACCCGTTGTCACCTTTTTATTACCAATGTACATCGGAACATCAATCGGCTCCTGATTGTACATTTTTTTATATTGTTTTAATAAACCTTCTCTTTCAGAAGTCCCTGGAGCATAACTATTAATGTGTTCATTAATTGCTGCTGGAACTTTAAATATTGCATTCGACATAATGTAATTTGTTTTGTTGCAAAAGTACACATTGTTGCTTATCCTTGCAATGACTATTGTTACACATCTATGAATTATCCGTTCACAATCAAGCATAGAGCGATTACCCTCTTTTTTTTGTTCAACATATTTGTTGGAAATTCTGCTTTTGGTAAAGATGAATTTGATCTTCGGTTAAAAAAATATAAGGCTGAGAAGAACGAATTAAAAAAATCTCAATTACTTATAGATTTAGCCACTGAATCAGAAAATATTCATTTTAATCAAATTGAAAAAGTCGCAAAAGAACTTCTTGAAAGTGGCGTCAAAATGAACAATAAGCAAAGTCTCAATACGGGGAAATTTGTTTTAGCCATTTGTTTATTGAACAATGGAAAATTTGATAAGGCGAAAGAGTACCTCTTTGTGAGCAAACGTTATTTTTCTAATGGCGAGAATGTAAATGTTTTGGCAATAATCAACAATTATATTGGACACTGTGATTACAAAGGAGGAAGATATAAAGATGCCATTGAGTCCTATAAAAAAGCAAAATACCTCTGGAAAAGCTTAGACAATGCCAGTGAAGCAAATCATTCTAATTCTTTTATCGCTACTGCTCTTATTCCAATGGGGCACTTAGAAAAGGCCAAGCAGATTTTTAAAGAGTGTATTAAGCACTTATTGCCTTTAAAGAAAAACAGAGCACTATCGGGATATTATGGTCAGTTGGGTGAAATTTATAGTACACAAGAAAAGAGAAATGAAGCGAGTTATTATTTTGAAAAAGGAGCAGAATATGCATTTAAAAGTGGAGATCCTGCAACAATTGCAAGAGCACAGAACTATTTAGCCATTTCAAAATATTTTAAGGGAGAAGTTGATGACGCTTTGCAAGCGTTTAAATCTTCACTTCAATATAGAATTCAAAGTGGCGATGTAAAATTGGTTTGTGAGAGTTATTATAATATTGGCTCCCTTTACTTAGAAACTGAGAAATACGATTTGGCGGAAGAATATTTCCAGCTTTCAATCGAAGAAGCAAAGAAACATGATTTATATCAAGACCAGGCAGACGCTCTTTTGGAAATCTCCAATATTTACAAAAATAAGAAGCAATTTGATCAAGCATTAATCCATCTGACAAATTATACGGTTATCAAAGAAAAAATGTTGAATCAACTCCAAACTGAAAATGAGAATGACGCGGAATTAGTTGAATTATTAAATCGGTCTAGCGCTATGCAGGATAATTATTCTAGAGAAACTATTTTAATTAATAAACTGAAGAATGAAAAAAGCAAAGTAAAATATATTCTTTTTGGAAGTATTCTTCTTTTAGGAGGGAGTATTCTTTTCCTGAGAAAAACAAAGGCAAATTAATTCAATCGGATGGGAGCTATCATTTGAAATATTGGAACGTGAACCTGAAAGAATACGTCATTCGCGATGTTTTTGAACGTATAAAAACCTTTCATATAACCGATGTCCGAAGCCAATTCAGCACCTGATGTGTATACAAAATGCTCGTTCGGCAATAAAAATGGCTGTTCACCAACAACACCAGCTCCACTAACAAAATTTGACTCCTTTAATGAGTCAAAAATATACCAATCGCGGTGCAAAAGTTGAATTTTAAAATTGTTGTTATTAATTATTTCTACACGGTAATTAAAGAAGAATCTTCCCTCTTCGACGTTAGTCAAATCAGGTCGATACTGCGCGTAAACAGTAACTTGAACTCCTTCTGAAATTGCTGTGTTCATCTGTCTTTTGTAATTAATTCTTATTCCGAATTTAGCTTTAAAACTGACAAATGCCAATTATTTTTTCAGAAAAACTCGAATTGATATTGGATTATCCCTTATTTAGAATCAATCTAAATTGAGAATTTAACTTTGTTAATGGCATTCAAATGAATGCATAAGCCAACAATTTTTTAATTTTGCGCCAATATTTAAAACGCTTTAAAGCATGTCCAAGACAGTTAAGCTTAAAAAAGGATTGGATATCAAGTTGGTAGGTGAAGCAGAAAAGGTGGTTGCGGAATACGTGCATCCTAAGTTTGTTTCAATCAAACCGGCTGATTTCCACGGAATGACTCCAAAAATGCTGGTGAAAGCTGGTGAATCGGTTAAGGCCGGGGATGTTCTATTTCAAAACAAATATCAAGAATCAATTAAATTTGTTTCTCCGATAAGTGGAACGGTTCGTGAAATCGTTCGTGGAGATAAACGCCTTATTCTTGAGGTGATAGTTGATTCTGATGGTCAGCAGACCTATTCTGACGCTGGGATTATTGATCCAAGTGCATCGAATGGTGAAGAAATCAAAAGTTATTTATTGAAATCTGGTCTTTGGCCATTTATCATTCAAAGACCTATTGATGTGATCGCTAATCCGAACAATACGCCAAAAGCAATATTTGTTTCTGCATTTGATAGTTCGCCTTTAGCACCAGATTACGATCTTGTTTTGCACGGTGAGAATGAAAATTTCCAAGCAGGTTTGACAGCATTGTCAAAATTGACAAGTGGAAAAGTTCATTTGACTATTAATGCAAATGGAGCTTCGGACTCAGTGTTTACATCAGCAAAGGATGTTCAAATTAACAAGATAGCGGGTAAA
>TARA_R110000737_G_scaffold351986_1_pt1 | contig 25464 bp, 18 predicted proteins | sample TARA_R110000737 | Tara Oceans TARA_R110000737 (sample SAMEA4398027) | marine metagenome | biome: Polar Biome; feature: [SRF] surface water layer (ENVO:00010504); material: water (ENVO:00002006), including particulate matter (ENVO:01000060) such as... | depth 5 m | reverse complement strand
ATTCCACTCATAGCATATAAGCGCTCAATAAGTTTTTGTGCCTCCGAAGATTTTTCTCCCAGCCATATTGGTGAGCCAATTATTAAAATATCAGCATCCAAAACCTTTTTACTTATTGCCGGCCAATCGTCTTTTTCCCAGCCATGTTCTGTCATATCTGGGTAAACACCGGATGCGATATCATGATCAATAAATCGAATTTCCTCGACTTCAACTTTCTCCTTTTCCATAATTTCTTTCGAAACTTGAATAAGAGTCGAGGTGTGACTTTTTTGAGGTGATTTTTTAAGTGTACAGTTGATGTATAGTGCCTTTAAGCCTTGAAAATTTGAGTTATTCATAATTTTAAATTTGATTAGCAACGAGAAGAGAGTAAAGAAGTTTATTTCTTTCTATTTCAATTATCTTTGCTTTAAAATACAAAAAATGCTTGGACTAAAATTAGCAACTGACCCACGTTGGGTAAATATCGTAGAATCAAACATAGAAGAAATCCTTACAGACCATGCTTGGTGCGAGCAAAAGGCAGCTACGAATGCTATTTCCATCATTGTAAACAATTCTGAGAAGCCTGAATTGGTTTCTGATATGATAAAACTCGCGCAAGAGGAAATGGAGCATTTCGAGCAGGTCCATGAATTGATTAAATCCCGCGGATTAGAATTGGGTCGTGAACGAAAAGATTCTTATGTAAACGAATTGGCTCGTTTCATGAAAAAAGACGGAAGCCGCGATCAAGCTTTAGTTGATCGATTACTTTTCTCAGCAATGATAGAAGCAAGAAGCTGCGAACGATTCAGAACTCTTTCGTTAAACATCAAAGATGAGACCTTAGCCAAATTTTACCACGACTTAATGGTTTCTGAAGCCGGACATTACACTTTGTTCCTGAAATACGCTAAAACCTACGGAAATAAAATAGATACAGAAAAACGCTGGAAAGAATGGATAGATTTCGAAGCAGAAGTTATTCAGCGTTATGGTAAGGAAGAAACTATTCACGGATAGAATTTAACCGCCAAGATCGCAAAGATTTTCGCGGAGAACGGAGAGTGTTGCAGTGTTTTATTGGAACATTAAGACCGCAAAGCAGAAACGCAGTTAATTAAAGATTAGCTGGGCTTGAATGGTAGTGAGCACATTAAGTGACTCAAACATCAATTAAGAGCCATTTATACTTTGACTTAACCATCTAAACAAGACGTCTAGCGACCTTAATGAGCTTTTCACGATGGGCGTACAAGAGACTTTAACTCTCTTAATGTTTCAAATCCACGAAACACATCTTGCACGACAAGCAATTGTCAATTCCCTTCCCTCGCTGCCCATTCCTTCGCGACCAACTCCATTTCATCAAAGAAATCTTTGCCGTAAGCTCTTGTAATTGGTTCTTTTAGGAATTTGTAAACAGGAACATCCAACTTATCACCACAAGCACAAGCAGGAGAGCAAATATCCCATTCATGATAATCCAAAGCCGTCATTGTATCAAAACGTTTTTCACGAATAGGGTACAAGTGACAAGAAATCGGTTTTTTGAAATCCGTTTTTCCTTCCAAGTAGGCTTTTTCTACAGCACATTTTGCCGTACCGTCTCCGTCAAAATAAACGAAAGCACATTCGCCACCATTAATTAAAGCAGTTACAGGTTCATTATCCTGATCGATATAGAAGACGCCAGCTTTTTCAACCTCTGCAATTCCTTCTGGTCGCATGTAGGGTAAATAATGCTCCAAGTCATTTTCCAAAATATCAACTTCCTCATATTTTAGTGGAGCCCCAGAATCACCTTGTACACAACATGCACCTTTGCAGGCAGATAAATCACAAATGAATTTTCGGTCGAATACTTGGGTGGAAACTACTTTATCTTGGATATTTACTAACATGGAGGCAAAGGTCAGCATTTTTTCTTTCTTAGAAAACATACTTTAACATTCTAAATTATTGCCTTTTTCGATAAAAGCCCTATATTTGCAACATCAAACATAGTAAAGATTACAAACGAGGGGACGACAGTCCCCTCTTTTTATAGCCAAATGATTGCAAAGAAAACAGTAATGGAATTGATTGACGAACGAATGGCAGAGCTAGACGCTGGCTTATTTGTGGTTTCGTTGAAGATTTCTAGTTCCAATATTATCAATGTGGAAATTGACAAAGAAGAAGGAAATGTTTCCATCAACGATTGTATGTCGGTTTCACGTAATGTTGAACACAACCTCGATAGAGAAGAACAAGACTTCGAATTGCACGTTTCGTCAGCTGGTTTGGATAAACCTTTGCGTGTTTTGCCTCAGTTTATCAAAAACATTGGTAGAGATGTTACCGTAAAATTAAACAACAAATCCATTGAAACGGGTGAGTTGATTCAAGCGGATGCGAAAGGTTTGACCATTCGTCAAGAGAAGCGTGTGAAAATTGAAGGCACAAAAAAGAAAGAAGACATCGTGGAAGAAAAATACTTTACGATGAACGAAATAAAAGAAACAAAAATTGTCATATCATTTAAATAGGAAATCATGAATAGCCTAGAATTAGTTGACTCGTTCTCCGAGTTTAAAGAGTTAAAAAACATAGACAAACAAACGATGCAACGCGTTTTGGAAGATGTATTCCGCGCGATGTTGAAGAAAAAATTCAACTCAGATGAGCACATCGATATCGTTGTAAACATCGACAAAGGTGACGTTCAGATATTTTTGAACAAAGAAATCGTTGATGATGGTGAAGTTGAAGATCCAAACACGGAGATCGCTTACTCAGATGCTATTAAAATCGAACCAGATTTCGAAATTGGTGAAGAGGTAACAGAAGAATTTAAATTCGGTGATTTCGGTCGTAGAAATGTATTGTCATTAAGACAAAACTTGATTTCTCGTATCATGGAATTGGAGAAAGACAACTTGTACAAAATCTACAAAGAGAAAATTGGAGAGATCGTTACAGGAGAAGTTTACCAAGTTTGGAAGAAAGAAATCATGGTATTGGACGACGAAGGAAACGAGCTGTTGTTGCCAAAATCAGAACAAATTCCTTCAGATTATTTCAAAAAAGGAGAAACGATTCGTTCAGTTGTGGCGAAAGTGGATATGCGTAATGCAAGTCCAGTTATTATTTTGTCAAGAACAGCACCAGAATTCTTGGAGCGTTTGTTCGAATTGGAAGTTCCTGAAGTATTCGACGGTTTAATTACCATCAAGAAAATTGTTCGTGAGCCAGGAGAAAGAGCGAAAGTTGCTGTTGAGTCTTACGATGATAGAGTAGATCCAGTTGGAGCTTGTGTTGGTATGAAAGGTTCTCGTATTCACGGAATTGTTCGTGAGTTGAAAAACGAAAATATTGACGTTATCAATTACACAGCAAATCCTCAATTGTTGATTGCAAGAGCATTGTCTCCAGCGAAAATTACAACGATTGAAATTTCTGAAGAAGAAGGAAGAGCGAAAGTGTTCATGAAAGCAGATCAAGTTTCATTGGCGATTGGTCGTGGAGGTCACAATATCAAGTTGGCAGGAAAACTTTGTGGATATGAATTGGACGTTTACAGAGATGGTGAAGTAGATATCGAAGATGTAGATTTGGAAGAATTTGCAGATGAAATCGATAGCTGGATTATCGACGAATTGAAAGCAATTGGTTGCGATACAGCGAAATCTGTATTGGAAATTACGCCAGAAGACTTGGTTCAAAGAACAGATTTGGAAACGGAAACAGTTGCAGAAGTAATGAGAATTTTACGTTCTGAATTCGAATAAGAATAATAAAACAAGTATTAAAAGCAAAAAGGGCTTTCGATTTTTCGAAAGCCCTTTTTGCTTGATAAGCAGCAGGTTATTTTTCAGGAGTAGTTTACTGCTTTTCTAGTTTGTGCCAAGTAAGTTTACCGTCTTGGAATATTGACATAAAGTAAATCCCGTTTGAGTAGTGGGATAAATCCAATGTTCCGTCACCAATCAATTCAAGGTTTTCCAATATATAATAACCAGTTGAATTGCATACGGATATGTGTGATGGGCTTTTTGATGCCGTTTTAATGTTCACAGTTCCATTGAATGGATTTGGATATACTTTAGCTTGTATTTCGGTTTCCTCTAATCCAAGACAAGGATCAAAAGTTACTAGTATTGAATTCATTCCTGAACAGTTATTTGTGTCAACAACTGCTAAAGAATAATTACCTGAATTACTAACAATAATTGAGTTAGTTGTATCTCCAGTACTCCACAAATAGCTTTCAAAACCAGCTGTAAAGCTTAAGGTTATTGGACTAAGGTTAATACAAGTAGTTGTGTCATTTCCAAGATCAACTATAGGATTTAGATTTTCAACAACTAAAACGGATGTGCTTGTATCGGAACATGCTTCAATAGAATTTATTGTAGAAACGGAGTACATTCCTGCATTGGCAATTGTTACCAAGGTATCAGTCGCACTCGCAATAGCTTGGTTTCCGTTCAACCATTGTAGCGTCACGCCAGAATTGGCATTTACAAATAGATCTGTTGACGTCCCTTCGCAGAAAGACAAATCACCTTGAATAGCATCTGAACCTGACAATTCAAGACATGTATTAATTTCAAAAATTGAAACAGTGCTGCTCACTTCATTCGCTAAAAGCAATAACGGTTTACCATTTGGCGATTGTTCTTTCGAAATGAAAAGTATTCCTTCCGATCCTCTGTCTGGACCATTCGTGGCAACATCACGGTTATTATAATATCCAACGAAAATAGGAGCACTTGGATTATTGACATTGAAGACCATAGCCCCTCCAATACGTTCTAACCCAACAAACAAATAGTGATTTCCATCAATTACTGCATTCGTTACACCTTCTGGTTCAGGACCTTTGTCATCACTTCTATTTTTAGATGTAGAACTTCCGCCATTACTCGCATTAAATAATGCTACGAAATTGGTATCGTGCGAAATGATTTGTTCAATCATGTCTTTGGAGTCGAAAACTAAGTTCCCAGTTGCCGCATCCCATATAGAAAATGATCTACCACCTAAAGTATGTAGTTCATCAAAATCACCGTCGTTGTCAGTGTCTCCTGTTACTTGAAGCGCATTCAATCGACCCATGAATTTATTGTTTTTCAAAATGTGTTGATCTGGAAAAGCAGCTGAGTCTAAAGCCATACCGCCAATTCTATCCGCATCTTCAATTAAATTGTTTTCTCGTGCATCCCCTTCGTTTGCGCTAAAAACATATCCAATCCCATTAATTTTATCAAATGAAATTGCGTCGGGCATATAGGCACCTTTCACTGGAAGAGATTGGATTAATATATCACCGCTTTGATCAGAAGGATCTAATGCGTTTCCAAAACTGTAATCTGAAAGTCCAAGTGCTCTTAGTTCAAGTACAGTTCCAGTAGCGATATCAATTACGGCCATTGCATTGTGTTCCTGGATAGAAACATATGCTTTGGTGTTGTCATCGCTTATAGCGATATATTCAGGTTCCAAATCTTGAGCGACAGATGCTGCCTGAGGAAATAAGCGAATTCCTTGAGCTTTTAACAAAGAATCTTGACCGTTAAAGGAAGTAAAGGTTGCTGTAGTGACATTTGCATTTGTCAATGCAGAAATGCCAGGTGTCAGGTCAATTATTGATACTGAACCTTCAGGGTCATTCAAATAATCTGCAGAAGGTTCACCTTCATTAGCCGTTAAGACTTTTGTAAAATCTTTGTTGAAAGTGATCATGTCTGGCATTGCGCCAACTGTGACATTATTTAAAATTGTACCAGCAGTATCGAAGAAATAGACTTTGCCTAAATCTTGTGGATTCACGCCTTCAATTGCCGCAACAACTAACCCATTATGCGTGGCAATAGAATTTATTCCACCTAGCAAATTAATGTCAATTGACGAAAGTAGCACTGGCGCTGAAGGATTACTTAAATCTACGATATCTATTTTTCCACCAACACTGTTAACAATAAATAATCTTTGGGAAAGCGAATCATATGCAACAATTTCAGCAGAATTGGAGCCCCCCGCCCCATTTGAGAAGCTTGTCAATAAATTCATTTTTAATTGATTGCTTGCTATAGGAGCAACATAGTCGTTGTCTTTTATGAAAATAATTTGATAGTCATTTCCTTGAACCGAACAATTAACCGTATTGATTACTTTTAAAATCAGCCTTTCTGTTTTTTCCGAAATGGCATCATCAATGATTTGTATAGGAAATGAAAAGGTCCCATTCTGGCTTGCGGGTATAATTAAAGTATCATTTGAAATAATGTAATCTTCAACAACTGTGCTATTCGACCATATTGAAAGGCCAAATATAATTTTCGCATCAGAGGTATTGGCATTTGTGAAATCCACATTGATATTAACGGTTCCTGATGTTTCATCAACTATTTGAACAGTGTTTGAAATAGATACAAAGCCAGGAGGGTTAATAGTTACCAAGTTTATCTCTGTACTGTCATCTGTGAAGTTGGCGTCAATAGTAAATGCTCTTGTTCCAACCCACGAATCTGAAACAATGTTATAGGTTCCAGTTGCTTTTAAATATGTGCTTCCTGCCTCAGGAGCAAAATAATCTGTCGAGGATAATTTCCCTCCTGCGTATAAATCATTTATTGGCAATTGATATCCGTCAGTTGAGTTTATTGCAGCACCTCCAATACCTGTTCCGTAAAATATGGCATCTGTAGGAATAGAGGATGAAGTGAGATTTGCAATTGGCAAATTGAATACAGCGATTCCATCTGCGTTACCTCCACCATTTCCAAATGGTCCGCTTCCTGAATTTCCGAATGAATCACCATTAGTAGTTAATGTGTTAATGGATCTCAGTTGCTGTCCCAAAGGAGCCATGAGTGAACCACCAACATAAACTACATCACCAATACTCACAACGCCTGAGTTAATCGAAAATCCATAAGTTAATGAACCACCAGCAATCCATCCTTGAACAGATGCATTTCCATTATTGCTTACAATAACTGAATAAGGTGTTACCGAAAAGTCGATGTTTTGAGTTGCTACTAACTCGACCCATTCATATGGCGAATCTGTGCCAGCGGGATTGACAAAAACTTCACTTATTACTAGACCAGGGTTTTGAGCGTAAGCACAAATACTTGTAATAGAAATAGTTAACTGTAAAAGTAATTTTTTAATCATAATATTTATTTTTATTGTAAAGGTCTTTGTCAGGAGTAAATAGGAGGTTAATTATTCAAAAACAAACCATTAAGTCTTGTTTCATTTTGTATTATCTTGACTTAATGATATTTTAATTCTCCCTACGTATCTCCATCTCTGGTTTGTATTTAGTGAAGAAAAGAATGTGTATTCATTAGCCTTACCCTACTAAAGCTTGTGAAAGCGAGATAATTTATCTAATTTTGTACTGATTTTCTGGAATACATAAAGGGGACCGTTGTCCCCTCTTTTATTAGTATTTCATGTTGAATCCACTTAACTCATTGATGTTTAGTGTTTTACGAATTAAAAATTCATTTTTGTCCTTGAAATGAGTTTCTTTTTAAAAAAGGACACAAAAGATTATATGGCGAATAGACCAATACGTTTAGGAAAAGCAGCAGGAGAACTTAATGTGGGAATATCCACGTTGGTAGAATTCCTTGATTCCAAAGGAGTAAAGATTGACTCAAACCCCAACACGAAGTTGGAAGGTGAGCATTTTGAAATGTTAAGCACAGAGTTTGCTGCCGATTTTTCGTTGAAAGAAAAAACGAAACAAGTAATTCCTGCGCGTGAAAAAAGAGAAACAATCTCGCTGCGAGACAACCGCGTAGACGAAACTCCAGCTCCAGCTCCAGTTGAAGAGCCAGTTGAAGAAGAGAAAAAAGAAGAAGTAGTTCCGCCTGCTCCAGTTTTGGAGGAAGTTAAGGTAGAAGTAGTTGAAGAAATAGTTGAAACTCCCGTAGTTGAAAAAGCTGAGGAAGTAAAAGAAGAACCAAAAACAGAGGAGCCTGCTCCAGAAAAGAAGTCGGAAGAATCAAGTTCTGATGTTAAGGTAATCGGGAAGATTGATTTGGATTCAATTAATTCAAAGACTCGTCCAAGCAAAAAATCTCAAGAAGAGAAAAAGGAAGAAAAAGCAGCGGCAGCCGAGGTAACTAAAAAGGTTATGGCTTCGACTCAAAAAGCAGCTAAACCTGAAGAAAAGGTTGTAGAAAAGAAACCTGCTGAAGAGCCTAAAGTTATTGAAACTATTCGCGTTGGAAAAAGAACCCTTTCTGGACCAACGGTTTTGGGTAAAATTGAACTTCCAGTTGAAAAACAAAAAACGTCTCATAAAGCTGCTGATGACCGCAAGAAACGTAAACGAATTAAGAAAGTAGATCCAGCAAAAAATACAGGACCAAACCCTAATGCAGGTAATGGAAATGGACCAAGAGGAGCAAATGGAGGCGGAGCAAACAGACGTTTCGACAAAAACGCGCCGCGCACACCTAAAGCTGAGATCACAGAAAAGGATATTGAAAAAGAAATTAAAGATACTTTAGCTAGACTTTCGAATAAAGGAGGTAAATCTAAAGCGTCTAAAAACCGCCGTGCGAAAAGAGATGTGAATGCTCAACGTCGTGAGGTGGAACAAATGGAACAAGAAGCTCAAGAAAGATTTATTAAGCTTTCAGAGTTTGTTACAGTTTCGGAATTGGCAAGCATGATGAATGTTCAATCGACTCAAGTAATTTCTGCTTGTATGTCGCTTGGTATTTTTGCTTCGATCAATCAACGTTTAGATGCGGAAACGATTCAAATCGTAGCAGAGGAATTTGGTTTTGTTACTGAATTCGTTAGTGCTGAAGTACAAGATGCTATTTTGGATGTTGAAGATAAGCCAGAAGATTTAGAAACTCGTCCTCCAATTATTACCGTAATGGGTCACGTCGATCACGGTAAAACATCGTTGTTGGATAGAATTAGAAATGAAAATGTTATCGATGGTGAAGCAGGAGGAATCACGCAGCATATTGGTGCTTATTCTGTAATGTTGAAAAATGAGCGGCGATTAACATTCTTAGATACTCCTGGTCACGAAGCCTTTACGGCCATGCGTGCTCGTGGAGCTCAAATTACGGATGTTGCGGTAATTATTGTTGCTGCGGATGACGACGTGATGCCTCAAACAAAAGAAGCAATTTCTCACGCTCAAGCGGCAGATGTTCCTATGGTTTTTGCTATCAATAAGATAGATAAGCCAGGTGCAAACCCTGATAAAGTCAAAGAACAATTATCCAACATGAATATCTTGGTGGAAGATTGGGGAGGTAAATACCAATGTCAAGAAATTTCTGCGAAGAAAGGTATCAACATTGAAGAATTACTTGAAAAAATATTGCTTGAAGCAGATTTACTTGATTTAAAAGCAAATCCAAATAAAAAGGCTGTCGGAACAGTTATCGAATCATCTTTAGATAAAGGAAAAGGTTATGTAACCAACATGTTGGTTGAAGCTGGAACTTTGCGAGTTGGTGATATTGTATTGGTTGGTAGAAATTACGGCCGTGTAAGAGCGATGCATGATGAGCATGGAGTTGTTTTAAAAGAAGCAGGTCCAGCCACACCAGTATCTATTTTGGGTATCAACGGTGCGCCGAGTGCAGGTGATAAATTCCACATTTTGGAAGATGAGCGTGAAGCTAGGACTATCGCTACGAAAAGAGAGCAATTGTACCGTGAACAAGGTTTACGTACAACGAAACATATTACATTGGATGAAATCGGTCGTCGTTTGGCGATTGGAGACTTTAAAGAGTTGAACTTGATCGTTAAAGGTGATGTTGATGGTTCTATCGAGGCTTTAGCTGATTCGTTATTGAACTTATCTACTGAGCAAATTGCAATTCGAGTGGTTCACAAAGGTGTTGGTGCAATTTCTGAAGCAGATGTCAACTTGGCTTCTGCATCGGATGCAATTATCGTTGGTTTCCAAGTTAGACCAACATTAGGCGCAAGAAAATTAGCCGAACAAGAAGAAATCGATATTCGACTTTACTCAATTATCTACAAAGCTATCGACGAAATTAAATCTGCGATGGAAGGAATGTTATCTCCAGATATCGAAGAGAAAATTGTTGGTTCAGCTGAAATCCGTGAAACATTCGACATTACGAAAGTTGGAACGATTGCAGGTTGTTACGTATTAGACGGAATAATTAAACGATCATCTAAAATCCGTGTTATCCGCGACGGAATTGTAGTTCACACAGGTGTTCTTGGTTCATTGAAACGTTTCAAAGACGACGTAAAAGAAGTGAAAAACAATTATGAATGTGGTTTGAATATCGACAAATTCAACGACATCAAAGAAGGCGATATAGTAGAAGCATTTGAAGAAGTAGAAGTTGCACGTAAGTTGTAATAGAACTTAAAATATAGATTTAAAGCCGTTTTCTTTGGAGAGCGGCTTTTTTTGTGGGCAGAAATTAACCGCAGAGAATGCTGAGAGTTTTGCGAAGAACGCAAAATATAGTTGATGGAAGATAGGCCTTCGCGCACGTTGCGAAAATCTCTGCGCACTTTGCGGTTAAAAAATCTAAGTGCCAATAATTACCTCGAACTCAAATTAAATCAAAGTTTACTAAATTTAGTAACCGATGTTTCAGTGGAAAGAAAATAATTTCCCGCACCAATTTCTGAGATATTCAATTCACAACCAGATTCTGTATAGTTTATTAAAATTTGATGAGTCACGTCACGACCGTAAATATCGAAAATTTTCAAATTTTGGGTTTTCAAGTTTTTACCAAAAGCCATAAGAAAATTAGTTGAAACGGGATTAGGGTGTATTTGAACCAGATTTTGATCAACTGAGGAAAACGTGTAACTTAGGATATCTGAATACTCAAAATTACCATCGAAATCTGTTTGTTTCAAGCGATAATAGGAAGTGCCATTAATCGTTTTTTCATCAAGGTGGCGATAATTTAATACAGCATTTGAATTTCCCGCACCATCTACACGTGTTCTTTCTTCCCAAAATTGACCATCCGAAGATCGCTCAATAGTGAAATATTCATTATTGCGTTCGGACGAAGTTTGCCAAACCAATTCTGCGTGATTTCCAAAAGGATTTACTTCAAATAACGATAGTTCAATGGGTAAAGCTTGGTCACAAAAGTTATCTGGCGTTGTACTTGCCGTTTGTGTTACGGTATAGTTGTAGGTAATATTGCCGCAATTTATGGAATGTGTACCCGCAATCAAATTGAACGTTCTTATGGCTTCTGTACCGCAAGTTTGATTGTCTTCGTTATCACAAGAGCTATTTTCTCGTTCAAAAGTGGCCACGTAAAGATTAATGGATGATACCAGAAGAATATTAACAGGATCAATTGAGAAAGCATTTGGTGCAGGGGAGCATTGCAATGCAGTGCCAGTCAAATTGAATGTTCCAGCTGCAGGGATATCAACTACCCATGTTTTTGAAAAAACAACCGAACCACTGCCAGCCGAACCATTGGTTGCAAGGCAACGCACGACGATTGTCGGATCCTCTTCGGCACCTCCCCAGCCGTTTCCATCGTCATGATTAATATAGCAAGAGTCCGCAGCCACTGTTATGCTATTGAAAGTTATGGTTTTGCGAAAATTTGATACTTGGCTGACGCTCGTAAAAGGAAACAGGATAAAAGCAATCACAAGATAGAAAAGAAAGTATTTTTTTTTCATGTTTTTTGTGAAATAGAGTAAGTGATGTTCTGTTTGTCAAGTAAAAGTACTATTTATAAACAAAAAATAAAAAAAAGATTTTGAATGTTCGTTCTGAATGCGCCTTGGACAGGCATTGATATTGTAAATTTAGTTAAGTGATTTCACCTCTTTCTATTACTCTCAAAGTTGTATTTTTATACTTTTTTCGCACCATCAATTACCCTGAATACCGTAACTTAGCCGTTAATTTTAGCTAACTTTGTACAAAATTTTTTAGGATGATGATTTTAGGCGTATTCGGACCTTGGCAGGTAATAGCTATTTTGGTGGTTGTTTTATTACTTTTTGGTGGTAAAAAAATTCCAGAATTGATGAAAGGATTGGGTAAAGGAGTGAAAGAATTCAAAGATGCTTCTAACAAAGATCCAGAAGAAGATAAAACAGAAGGTAAAACAGAAGAAAAATAACCCTCCTTCATGTTGAAAAATTACAGCGAGGTAAAACAGGCTTTGGCTAATGGTTCATCTGTGGTGGACATCGTAAAAAGCTATCTTGGAAAAATTCAGGAAAATAGTGACTTGAATGCTTTTTTAGAGGTTTTTGAAGACACTGCGCTTGAAAAAGCAAACGAAGTTGATGCCAAACTAAAACAAGGTACTGCTGGTCGACTTGCTGGAATGGTGATTGGATTAAAAGATAATATCTGTTACAAAGACCACAAAGTATCTGCCGCTTCAAAAATATTAGAAGGTTTCACAAGTTTGTATTCTGCAACTGTAGTTGAAAGATTACTCGCAGAAGACGCTGTCATCATTGGTAGATTAAACTGTGACGAATTCGCCATGGGATCTTCAAATGAAAACTCAGCCTTCGGTCCAGTAAAAAACCCATTAAATAAATCTTTAGTTCCTGGTGGTTCGTCTGGTGGTTCAGCTGCGGCTGTAGCTGCGGGAATTTGCACAGCTGCTTTGGGAAGTGATACAGGCGGTTCCATTCGTCAACCAGCATCTTTTACCGGAACTTTTGGAATGAAACCAACCTACGGAAGAATAAGTCGCTATGGTTTGATTGCCTATGCTTCATCTTTCGATCAAATTGGTCCCTTTACAAACTCTTTAGAGGATAGTGCTTTGCTCTTAGAAATAATGGCGGGTAAAGATGAAATGGACAGTACTTCTTCTTCGAAAGAAACGAAAGTTTACAGTTCATTTGAAAACAAAGGAAAAAGAAAAATTGCGGTTATTTCAGAATGTTTAAACCACACAGGACTTGATCCAGCTGTGAAAAAACAATTGGATACAACGATCCAACAATTGAAAGATGCCGGTCACGAAATAATGGAGGTTAGTTTTCCCTATTTGGAATACATGGTGCCGACATATTACGTCTTAACAACAGCTGAGGCTTCTTCAAATTTATCCCGTTTCGATGGGGTTCATTACGGACATAGAAGTTCAAGTGCCGTTGGCGTTGAAGAAACTTATAAAAAATCGAGATCGGAAGGTTTCGGTCCAGAGGTACAACGTCGTATTATGGCGGGAACATTCGTTCTATCTCATGGTTATTATGATGCCTATTATACCCAAGGACAGAAAGTTCGTATGGTTCTTAAAAAACGAACCGACGAAATACTTTCTCAAGCTGATTTCATATTAACACCGACAACTCCAGCTTCTGCTTTTCCACTCAATGGATTAACAGATCCAATCCAAATGTATTTGCAAGATATTTTCACTGTACATGCTAATTTGACAGGGAATCCAGCGATTTCTTTGCCTATTGGAAAAGATGATAGTGGCTTACCTTTCGGAATCCAAATCATGGCGAGAAACTTTGAGGAAAAAGAAATGTATGGTTTTTGTAAAGAATTGCTAGACATAGCTCAAAAATAAAGAATGAAAAAAATTTTCTCTTTCCTTTTATTGTTAATCAGTTTTGGCACTTTTGCTCAAGTAGAAGTAAGCCCTGAAGGTGAGCGATTTGTGAAGATGGTGGAACAAAGTTTGAATGAATTCTATTCAGACTATGCAAATTCCACGAATTACGATTCTGTAATGCGCGCTCTGAAATATGAAGCTTTTGAAATTCCTCAGTTTTCTGATGAAGTCTATTGCGCACGTTTGGCAGAAATGGACAACATGAGTCCATTTGAATTTCAATGTAATGATGCTTCCCTATCTATAGTTAAGTTTTTTGCATCTAAAAGAAGAGATTTTGCCCGTGTGGTAATGGGTCGAAGCGCTATTTACTTTGATATGTTCGAAGAAATGCTGGCCAAATACGACATGCCAATCGAATTAAAATATTTGGCAGTTATCGAAAGTGGTTTGCGTCCTCAAGTTAAATCGCACGCAGGAGCACTTGGTCTTTGGCAGTTTATGTATCGAACAGGATTGTATTATGGGCTTCATGAAAACTCTTATATCGATGAACGTATGGATCCAGTATTGGCAACCGATGCTGCTTGTCGTTACCTGAAAAAGCTTTACGAAATTTACGATGATTGGAATTTGGCATTAGCGGCTTACAATGCAGGTCCAGGAAATGTGAACAAAGCGATTCGTCGTTCAGGAGGTAAAACTACGTATTGGGAAATTCGCCCTTTTTTACCAAGAGAAACGCAAGGATATGTGCCTAATTTTATTGGCGCAGCGTATATTTTGACGTATCATAAAGAACACAATTTGGTTCCAATGCCGGCTAAATTGCACAATTCTCATCTGGATACAATCTGTCTGAAAAGGGCTGCTCGTATGGACAGAATTTCTGAAGTTACTGGCTGGGATTTAGACGAGATTAAAGCCTTGAATCCAATTTACAAAACGAATTATATTCCTAAAACAGATCCACCACAATGTATTACAGGTCCTTTTGAAGAAATAGGCCGGATCATTGCGAACGAGGACCAAATATATGGACCGAAACCTATAGAAGTAACCGAAGATTCAACTTTAGCTGATGTTTTGGAAGGCGTTTCAGATAAAGATGACGAAGTAGGAAAAGAGATAGAAAATACCACTACACCAATCAAAGAAAACAAGGTAATTTCACATACCGTTCGTAGAGGTGAAACTTTGAATAGTATTGCGAATCAATACAATGTTACAGTAAAGGATATTATGGGCTGGAATAATATGTCCAGTACTCGTCTTAACGCTGGACAACGATTGAAAATTGGCGGTAAAACGGGCACTGTGCCAACCGCCCCAGCAAGACCCGTAAATAAATACTACAACGTGCGTTCTGGTGACAACTTCTCAACTGTAGCTAGAAGACATGGATTGACTCAAACACAATTGAAAAATTTAAATCCAGGTGTTAACGTTAATAGATTGAATATTGGTCAGAAACTTCGTGTAAAATAGAAAGATGAAAGGATATATTTTTGGTGTTCTCGTTTTAATGCTTTCAATAGCTTCATGCGATTTGAATTCTAAACGTTACAATTCATCAGGGGTAGCGGTAACTGGAAAAATTGGCGAAATTTTAGTGGTTTGTGATCAAGATTTGTGGGATTCTGAAATCAAAGAAATCTTGGATTCCAATCTCACTCAATTCATAATGCCTTATTTCCCAGACGTTGCAACCTTTGATTTAATTCATAAAACACCGCAACATTTTACACAAGGAGTGAAGCGTTACAGAAACACTTTGTTCTTGTCCATTGATCCTAAATTAGAAGGAGATAAAGGGAAAATTGAAAAACGTGTTGGAGTATGGGCAACTGACCAATTGGTGATTGATGTTATAGGAAAAGACTACAATCAATTAGTACAGACTCTTGTTTTTGGTTTAAAAAATGTCCACGATGAGTTTGACCAAATGGAATGGGAGCGAATATTGAAATATTACAAAGCCACACCGAATATAAGTATTGAAAAAGCTGTAGAAAAAAACTTTGGTATTACTTTCGCCTTGCCTGATGCGGCTAAAATTGTAACGAAAAGAAAGAATTTTTACCGGATTGAGTTCCCAAGTGCCGCTCGACCAATTGAGTTTGTTGGGGCTGGAAAACAAGATGCAGGAACTATTTTTTCTGGACTCACTGTTTATCAATACGATTATACCGATTCGTCGCAGTTTGCTTTAGAAAACCTATTGCAAGCGCGAGATACAATGCTAAAATATAATGTTCCGTATTCTTATGAAGGAATGTATATGGGCACGCAATATGTGAAAATGGTATATCCAGAAGGAAATCCAGCCATAAACCAAAGCGGTGACTTGAAAGTATACGAAATGAGAGGCATGTTCAAATTTGTAGGCAAAGGGAAACATGGTCCTGGCGGATGCTTTTGGTCTTATCATTTCATTCAACCTAAAACGAAGAAGTTGGTTTGCGTTAGCGGCTATGTTGACGCACCTTCAACAACTTCTTGGACTCAACCCTTAAGAGAAGTTCAAGCGATTCTTAAAAGCGTAGAAATCATCTAATATGACGAGTAAACTTTCTGCAGTTGTCATTACTTTAAACGAAGAAAGGAATATTGGTCGTTGCATTAAGGCGTTAAAAGAAATTGCAGATGAAATTATCGTATTAGATGCTTTTTCAACTGACAAAACAGTGAGCATTTGTGAAAACCTTGGTGCTAGAGTAGAACAGCGCGAATGGGAAGGATATTCAGAATCAAAAAACTACCTCAATTCCCTAGCAAGCTTCGGTTATATTTTTTCAATTGATGCCGATGAAGTGGTTAACGAAGAATTGAAAAATGCTATTCTTTCCGAAAAGGAAAAAGGATTCAAGGGTGTTTATTCCGTCAACAGACTGACAAATTATATGGGAGCTTGGATTAAACATTCAGGATGGTATCCAGATGTGAAAACAAGAATTTTTCCAAAAGAAGGTAGCCAATGGGAAGGTGCTTTTGTTCATGAAACATTAAGCGTTCCAAAGGGAAGTGAAACAAAATTGCTTGATGGACATTTGGAACATTATTCCTATTATTCATTTGAAGATCATAGAACAAGAGCTGATAAATACTCGCTTCTAACCGCAAGAAAGCACTTTGACGCTGGCAAGAAAGCTTCATTTTTTAAACCTTACCTTAGCGCTATAGGCCGATTTGTTGGAATGTACTTTTTCAAACAAGGCTTTTTGGATGGTAAAATGGGTTTTCACATCGCAAGAATTAGTGCCTTATCGAATATTGTGAAATACAAAGAATTAAGAAGACTAAATCGTGAGTAAAATCATCGACATATCAGAAGGAACGGTTATCATTTCCAGAACGGATAGTATAGGTGATGTCCTTTTGACACTGCCTATTTGCGCTGCACTAAAACGAGATTTTCCGAAAATAAAAATTGTTTTCTTGGCAAGTTCGTACACTATACCAGTTGTAAAACACTGTTCGGCAGTGGATGAAATAATCGATGCTACAGATTTATTAAATGGTCCAACCGTTTCTCAATTGGAGAAAATTCATAGAATAAAAGCAGATGCAATCGTTCATGTTTTTCCCAATAAAACAATAGCCAACCTCGCCAAAAAAGCAAAGATTCCGCATAGAATTGGAACCTCGCACCGTGCGTTTCATCTTCTTACCTGTAATCATAGAATCAATTTTACACGTAAAAAGTCGAATGAGCATGAAGCGCAGTTGAACTTTCATTTGTTGCAACCATTTGGATATGAAAAGTTGCCGACTTGGGAAGAGTTGAATGATAATCTAAATTATTTTATAGCGGATAAATTCGAAATTCCAAGCTCATTTCAGAGTGATAAAAAGAAAATTCTTTTGCATTCAAAATCTCAAGGAAGTGCTGTGGAATGGCCAATTGAAAAATACAATGAACTGGCAAGAAAGTTAGTTGAAAGTGATTTTTCGGTTTATTTCACTGGCACAGAAAAGGAAGGAATTGAGATTCGAAAAGGGATTAAGTTTGGTAATGAAATTTATGATACAACGGGTCAGTTTTCTTTGGAAGAGTTAATCTCTTTTATCGACTCTTCGGATTTATTACTAGCATGTTCCACCGGCCCATTGCATATAGCAGGAAGTCTAAATAAAAACTGTATTGGCCTGTTCACACCGAAAAGACCGATGCATCCAGGTCGATGGAAGCCGCTCGGGAAGAATAGCGAAACCATTACCGCACATAATACTTGTAAGTGTGTTAACCAAAAAAACTGTATATGCTTGGCAGATATTTCTGTTGAAACAGTTTTTTCTAAAATTTTGGAAAAATTAGACCGTTAAACTTTCTGGTTTACAGCAACATCTGGGTAAGTTCTTGCGCGGCTATGCTTTCTTTGGGTTTTACTACTTTATATCATCTCCAAACTATTGCCCCTTTCGTTTTCTTTACTACACTTTTGGTTTATACGGGGCAACGGTATTATAAAATGAATTTCACCAATGTTTTAACTTTTACTCCAAGAATTAAATGGATGATGGAGAACAAAAAACTCGTTGAATCCATACTTGCTGCAGCTCTAATTGGGGTGATTATTTTCGGCTTGCCTTTGCTTTTTGCAACAAGGTTTAATCTGATAATTATTTCTATATGCGCTGTTATTTCTGTTTTCTATGTCATTAAAATTGGGAAGAAAAACCTACGTGAAGTCTCAGGTTTGAAGGTGTTTTTAATCACAATTGTATACTTCATTATCATTTGTATTTTGCCATTTCAATCGCTTAAGTGGTTCCAAGAAGTGTATCCTTCCTTGATTTTTGTTTTGTTTTTCATTTTTCAGTACTTGTATATATTGGGAATTACTGTTCTTTTTGATATTCCAGATATCACTCACGACGATAAAAGTTTGAAAACATTAGCGCAAATCGTTGGTATTCGTCGCACAGTTTTCTATTCCATTTTTTTAATAATCCCTTTACTTATTGTATTGATTTTTGAGGCCGGGAATAGTCCGTTAACATGGATTTTCATTGCTGTACATATCCCTTTTTATTACTTTCTTTTGAAAAACCGAAACAATCATTTTTATCTTGCATTTTTTGGTGAGGGAATTTTAGGTTTATTGGGCGTATATTGCGTTTTGATCAGCCAATGAAAGCTTATTTATTATGAAAAAATTTAAAAAAGCAAAAGAATCCCAAGTTGTAATGTCGCAATTGATGTTGCCTTCTCATTCCAATTTTAGCGGAAAAATACATGGCGGATTCATATTGAATTTAATGGATCAAGTTGCCTTTGCTTGTGCGTCGAAACATTCTGGAAATTATTGTGTCACGGCTTCCGTTGACAAAGTGGATTTCTTAAATGCTATAGAAGTAGGAGAAATGATTAATCTTAAAGCGTCTGTTAATTTCACTGGGAAAACATCTATGGTAATTGGTCTTCGTGTTGAATCTGAAAATATCAGAACTGGAGAAATGAAACATTGTAATTCGTCTTATTTCACAATGGTTGCCAAAGATGATACTGGAAAAAATGTGGAAGTTCCTGGTTTGATTTTGGAAGACATTAATAGCGTTCGGAGATTTGTACGTTCCATAAAATTGAAACAAGCAGACAGTCGACAAGAAAATCTTTTCGGCGAAGAAAATTTCGATATGAATATGTATTTAGCACTGTTAGAAAAACACAATGCAAAATTGAAATTATAACGAATAAGACGTGAATTAAAAAAACCGGGATTTAATGCCTGCCTGTCGGCAGACAGGGATTAACGGATTGCCACGATTAATTTGAGTTAGAAAATATAACTAATAATCTCTTATAACCACAGGAATTAGACAATTGGCGAATTACCCAACAAGTTTGTGAAAATAGAAATCCCGGTAATCGCATAATCCCTATAATCGAGGTTTACTTTTTTTTAGACTTCCATCCGGCCAATTCGTAATTTTCTACGCAAACAAAGCCTTAACCACTTCTTCCATTTTCCCACACATATGAACTTTTATGTCAAATTGCTTTGGGTCGATTCCTTTGCAATATTTGGAAATGATGATTCGTTCGAAACCTAATTTTTGAGCTTCGGCTATTCTTTGTTCAACTCTGCTTACAGGTCGAATTTCACCGGACAAACCAACTTCAGCAGCCAACGCCGTTTTGGAATCGAGAGACAAATCAGTATTTGACGATAAAACTGCCGCAACAACTGCCAAATCCATAGCTGGATCAACGACTTTTATTCCACCTGTTATGTTCAAGAAAACATCTTTTGCAGCGAGTTTAAATCCACAACGTTTTTCCATCACAGCTAATAACATGTTCAGTCGCTTGGCGTCGAATCCTGTTGAAGATCGCTGCGGCGTTCCGTAAGCCGCTGTGCTAACCAAAGCCTGTACTTCTATCATAAGTGGACGCATGCCTTCCATGGTGGCAGCTAATGCTATTCCACTCAAAGCAGAATCTTTGTGATGAATTAATATATCTGTTGGGTCTAAAACTTCACGAAGTCCGCCGCCAACCATTTCGTAAATGCCGAGTTCATTTGTGCTCCCGAAACGATTTTTCACCGCTCGCAACAGACGATAAACATGTTGGCGATCTCCTTCGAATTGCAAAACACAATCAACCATGTGTTCCAAAACTTTTGGACCAGCTAATGAACCTTCTTTGGTAATATGTCCAATTAGAAAAACAGGAACATTTGTTGTTTTCGCATATCGCAGCAATTGCGCAGTACATTCTTTAACTTGGGAAACGCTTCCAGGCGTACTTTCAATATCAGAGGAATACAAAGTTTGAATTGAGTCAACAATCAATAAATCGGGTTGAATGTCTTCTGCATGTTTGAAAACTTGTTGCAAATGTGTTTCAGATAAAATGAAGCAAGAATCATTTTCGATGCCAACGCGGTCTGCACGAAGTTTTATTTGTTGTTCGCTTTCTTCACCTGAAACATATAGTACTTTGAGATTTTTATTCTTAATCGCCAATTGAAGCATCAATGTAGATTTTCCAATTCCAGGTTCACCACCAAAAAGTATAAGTGAGCCAAGTACCAAACCTCCACCCAAAACTCTAGTTAGTTCCTGGTCAATAAGGTTCATTCGCTGACCTTCATCGGTAGAAATGGTTTGAATAGTTTGCGGAACTGCCTTACTCGCCGTGGAAGAAAAAGCAACGGCTTGTGGTACTTTTTTCTCAATTTTTTCTTCTACAAAAGTGTTCCACTCAGCACAAGAGGGACATTTGCCCAACCATTTTGGAGCTTCATAACCACAGTTTTGACAGAAAAACGCAGATTTTACTTTTGACATCGCGTTAAAGTTAGAGAAAAAAGACGTTTTGCATAATGTATGGGCATTAAAAAAGCGAATACCTTTTAGCAAGTATTCGCTTTTCTTTCATAGTTGCCTTACGGCCTTTAAGATTTTTATTTCTTCACAATTTTTCTTGTGCTTATGATATTATTGTGTTCTACAACTACAAAGTAAATTCCTGAATCGTAGTTAGACATGTCAATAGAAACGTTAGAAGATTTGCTTGGCGTTAATTGAGTTATTTGTCTTCCGTTAATATCTAAAACAGTAATGCTTTCAATTGCTTCATCCAATGAAGTAATAGTAATATTATCTTCGGTTGGATTAGGGAAAACTGTTAAACGACTATCCAAATTGTTTTCATCCAAACCAGCTGAACAGCTCAATGGCATGTTGAAATTTTCGATTTGATCAAATCGATCATCCGTGTTTCCTTGACTAGCATTAATACCTAAACCTCTTTTTGCAAAAGCTCGCCAAATCATGCATTCATTCACTCCATTATTCAATAATTGATCAGCTAATAAAATCGCATCGCGTCCATCAACAGCTCCTGGATTGCATGGTTGAAGTTTCAGGCCTTCAATTACCAATTCCATCATTTTATTATTACCACCTGTACCATTGTTTAAATCTGAATCAAATCCATATTCTGCGATAAAGTCCCATGTTAAATCCCATAAAGCTGTGCACCAAACAAAACCAATTCCATGTGGTCTTGAAATTCCGGTACTATTGGTAGCGCTGTATGTAAATCCGTTGATATTAAAACTTGTGCTATATGCTGCTGGGCGGATGCCATTACCTGTTGTGGGTTGGTTTTGAACATAAGTTCCAACTCCTCTTCTGTCTGACCCTTGATCCCCAGGTTCAATAGTTAAGACCAATCCAAACCAGTCTGACCAACCTTCACCCATTTGATCCTCATTTCCTAAACAGCTAGTGGTTGATGGGCCTCCTGTTAAACGATTCGAAATACCATGACCATATTCGTGCGCAATAATCACATTGTCTATGTCGCTATCAGTTGCGGTCAAGGAATTTTGGTCAGAAATACTACCATTTAAAACAGTATTATTGTTTAAGACAGTGATGAAAGAGTTACCGTCTGCTTGGTTCACCATAATCGCTGGAATAGTGATGTTTACACTTGCCGTTCCACCCATTGTAATTGGGGCTGTGGCAACATTATTAATGACTATTACAGCTACAGCACCAGCCGCTTGGCAATTTTCAACTTTCAATGCAAATGTGCACGAACCTCTTTTTACTAAGGCAATTTTACCTGCAATTTCGCTGAAATTGATGATAGTATTACAAGCGTCCATTGGTTCAGTGCCACCGCTATTCACCATTATTATATCCTCCGTAATAGGAATTGCTGGTGGTTGTGGTGCAAAACTTGCCATTGAAGAATTATAGGATCCTATTAAAGAACCAGGGGCATTTATTTCTAAAAAATCTGATGTAGCAGAATTTGTCCAAATAAACATTTGCATTCTAGGATTTTGACCATCCGTTGGCGTACTAAAGTTTGCGTTATTTGTGCCGCTACCATCTTGTGCATCAGCGTTCACATAATCACTTCCAATTCCTCCCTTTCCGTAGTTGTTTTCTTGAAAATTTCCATGTTGTTCATCAAATCCATATTGGTACCAAACATCGTGCATGATGTTGTTCATGTAAAATAGATTTGTGATAGAAGCGTCTAAAAAGGAAGTTGGTGCTCCTCCATTATATGGAAAATCAAAAACTAAGTTTACTCCACCATCCGGCGAATAACCGGGATTGTCGTCGTCATTTGCGTCTTCAGTAGCTCTAACATTATTTCCTCGTGTTGTAGTGTATTCAGCACCAGCCACACCATTGTCATCATGCCAACCAAAAGGAGAAGCCGTGCTATTAAACGGACCAACAACCAAGCTGTGAGAACCATGATTAGGACTTTCTATTGGAATTTTAAATACACGATACGAATCATTTTGGGGAGGTGGAGCAGGAGCCATCATCAATTGATGATTCATGTCCGATTTTTGTAAAGAACTATGGTCGAAATGATTTTCTGTAGAGCAATTTTCAAAAGTACAAGATACTGTCCAATTAATCTTTTCTATTATTTCTCCAGTGTTCGCATCAACATATAAATTCCACCAATGCAAACCATCCTTCATTTGAATGTTCATTTCATAGATATATCGGAAAACGTTACCATCGAAAAAATAGGCTCTCTCAACTGGGATATCATTTTTGGAATATGCTGGATTGTTTACAATTGTATTACCATTGATTGAAATCTTTGTAGTAACGTTTATTGAAGAAGACTTTTCTCCAGTTAAGTTCTCCCAAGCCAAATGCACGGCTTCGAAACCGCTTATTTCTGAATAGCTTTCCTGAACTTCATAAGTCCCAGTCACCAGACGATTACCAGCCAGAATAAGATTTCCATTCTTTTCTACAAAAACTGCTGTTGCATTTAAAACGGGTAAACCATTTACTAATTGATGTATATAATGGTGATTTATTCCAGTTTTTTGACTTGTCGTTGTTCTGTCGATTTCAAAATCGTTTACAGATGATGAAGCAATTGGAATTTTTGCGCTATTGGTTAAAAAGTAATTTTGTATGCGCTCTTTTGCTGTATTTTGACCGAAACTTATGCTAGTGGAAATTAAGCCAATAGTCAATAGTGATAAGGTAAAAAAGGAGTAATTTTTTCTCATAAACTTTAAGTGTAAGCTTTTTAGACAAGCAAGTTAAGTAATAAAAACAGCATGCAAAAAAAATAGTTCGTTGCAGGAGCCATTTTCACTACCTTTTCGTGGTAATTATTGGAAACCTAAAAGAAGGAAATATTAGAATTTCATTGAAAATTTATCCATTTCAGAAACACAGGCAGTTAATAAATCAATTGAACCTTGAATATCACTTTTATGCGCCATTTCAATTACTTGATGCAAATGTCTCGTTGGAATTGATATTGCTCCAGCAATGGAACCACCTTCTGTCATTCGTTGAATTCCAGCAGTATCCGTTCCTCCCGCGGTTAAAATTTCTGGTTGCCAAGTGATTTTATTTCGGTCGGCAACTTGCTTCATATAACGAACCATACGTGAATCACAAATAGTTGATGCGTCCATTATTTTAATGGCTGTTCCTTTACCCAATTCGGTGATTTTTTCATGTGCTGCAGCGCCTGGTAAATCGAAAGCAATAGTCGTATCTAATCCAAAACCGAAATCTGGTTTGATGCGTAAACTTGCAACATTTGCCCCACGAATTCCAACCTCTTCTTGAACCGTAAAAACTGCATATAAGTCGTGTGGAATTTTCTTTCCTTTTAGATTTTTCAACGTTTCTATCAGAATGAAAACGGCCAATCGGTTATCCAAGGATTTACTATTGACACATTCACCCATTTCTATAAATTCTCTTTCACGGGTTACGGGATCGCCAATGGTAACTATTTTTTTGACCTCCTTGGCTGTTAGACCAGTATCAATAAAATAATCTGTGATTTTAGCTACTTTGTTTTTTTCTTCGGTCGTCATTACGTGAATTGGCTTTGAAGCCATAACACCAATGATGTCTTTTTTGCCATGAATAATTACACGCTGCGCTGTAAGAGTTTTAGGATCAAATCCACCTAAAGTATGAAAACGGATAAAGCCATTATCATCTATGTGTGTAACCATGAATCCAATTTCATCCATGTGCGCACCTACCATCACTCTTTTATCTGAAGTTCCTCTTTTGATGGCGTAAACATTGCCCAAATTGTCTATTTCAACATCATCAACGTATGGTTTAATTTCTTTCAAAACCAATTCACGTACTTCGTTTTCGAAACCTGGCGCACCTGGCGTTTTACAAATTTGAGCTAATAATTTTATATTCATGTTTCCTTTTTTGTCTACCCAAATTTAAACATAATTCCGACGGATTTATGGCTTCTCGGGTTGATTCTTATATGCATTATGTTACAAACATCACTTTCATGTTCAGCAATTCCACTAAATTTGTAATATGAAAGGATTTCTTTGGTTGTTGGCCGTTATTGTTTTGGCGATTCCGTTTGCATATTATTACATGAGACCTGAGGAAAAACCATTGCCCATTATCAATCCAGTTGATGTGAATGATTCTTTGGTCGACTCAGAATTGTTGCGAAAAGGAATGGGACACACCATCGGTGATTTCAAATTTAAAAATCAAAATGGCGATTGGTTAACTTCATCAGATATTGACGGAAAAATTTGGGTAGCGGAATACTTTTTCACTACTTGTGGTTCTATTTGTCCTAAAATGAACAAACAGATGCAGAGAGTGCAAACTGCATTTTCTGGAGATAAGGATTTGGTCATTTTAAGCTTTACCGTTGATCCCGAAACAGACACAGTTGCTCAAATGAAAAACCACGCTGATTTTCTTGCAGCAAAATTACCTCAATGGCAATTGTTGACAGGAGATAAAACAGAATTATATAGTTTAGCAAGGAAGTCATTTTTCTTGCTAAAACCTGCTGAAGCTGAAAATATGGGCGACGCTGGAAATGATTTCATTCACACCAATAATTTTGTTTTGGTGGATCAAAAACGAAGAATAAGAGGATATTACGACGGAACAAATG
>TARA_R110000737_G_scaffold33050_2_pt1 | contig 25520 bp, 20 predicted proteins | sample TARA_R110000737 | Tara Oceans TARA_R110000737 (sample SAMEA4398027) | marine metagenome | biome: Polar Biome; feature: [SRF] surface water layer (ENVO:00010504); material: water (ENVO:00002006), including particulate matter (ENVO:01000060) such as... | depth 5 m | reverse complement strand
GCTCCATTAGCAGATGCTTACTGGGTAGCGGTAAACAATCTAGGGATAGTAACGGGTAGGGGAGGTTGTAATTGCGTAGAATTCTCAGTTCCATTCATATCTCAAATAGACATTGACTTAGTGTCTGACTCTCTCATAGCTTTAAACATGGAATCTTCAGGTAACCCTACTTCTTGGGAAGTAATATCAACCTGCAATAAATACACTTTAAACGGTGGGGTTAGAGGCACTATTTTTAACTACACTGATTGCGATGGGTTAATACAAACACCAGTTGTATCAGGGGGTAGCGAAAGCGTGGTGCAGTCAACGGCATTACCAATAGTGACTTCTGGTGATGGATCTGTAACGCTATTAGGAGTGTCTACTGAAAGTGTACTGCCTGAAGGTTTAAATTTTGACACAAACACTGGACTTTTATCAGGGACCACAAGTCAAGGTGGTAACTTCAACCTTACAATGGAGGCTACTAATTGCTTTGGGACAAGTGCTCCAAAGACAATAAACATTACGGTGGCATCAGCATCCCCATTAACTGCATTTGCCATAGACCAAGGAGAGCCATTGCCTACTGGTGACGAGGCTTGTGCATTATTACCGTTTTCATATGTCGTAATGTATCATGATGGAAACAACAGAGTTCCAGATGTTAACGATATCATATTTACCGATTCAAGCGGTATAAATAAATTTAACGGTAGTAGTGCATGGTATCATATAGATCATTCTACATACTCAATAAGAGTAGACTCTCTAGGTTCTGTAATTGAAAAGAATGAATGTCCTGTAACAACTACTACGACTACAACAACAACTACTACAACCACGACTACCACTTTACCTGTAGGGGATTATTTCGACGCTATTCTTTGTAGTGATGGGGTTACATCATCGGTATTGTTCGATGTAACAACAGCAGGACTAGTAGCAACTAACATAGTTAAAACAATAGATGGCAATGCTTGGACGATCACCGCAGCAACGACAGCATCGTATCCATATGTTTCCATTACAAACCCAGCTACAACATACGCTTCATGTGCTGTCGCCCTAGGGACAACAACTACGACTACGACTACGACCACTACTACAACCCTGGGGATAACAGCGTTCTCTATGGATGTATCTGGTTTTACCTCTGATTTATTGTCCTGCACAAATGGAGCCGCACCGTATACTGGATTATATCACAACGGGGCTGGAGCAACTCCTGTAACTAATGATTTTATATTCACAGACGCTTTGGGAACTATAGCTTTTGATGGTAGTTCTTTATGGTTCTACTTGAGTGACACTGGAGACTATACACTTCACATATCAAGAACTGGGCAAGTGTTAAACAGATTAGATTGCTCTGGAGTAACAACCACTACTACCACTACTACCTTGGCGACGACTTACTATGACGCTACTCCTTGTGGTGGAGGGGCTACTGTAGTGTTAGACTACGTGGGCTCTAACACGTTAGTTAACGGTAAAGTTGTAAAAACTAGTTCTGGTCATTGTTATACTATTAATGGAATATCTATATCAGTAACATCAGTAGACTCAATAAAGTTTGAGTATGATAATTGTGAGGATTGCTCTGGGGTAACAACCACGACCACTACAACTACTACAACTACTACGACTACACTACCGCCTGTAACAACCACAACGACACTGACGCCTCGTATAAAGGTTGAAATGAGATATGGAGAAACTGCCTCTGATGCATGTACGGGTCCAATTAGTGACTATTGGTTAACGGCTCCTATAGGGACTATTGGAGAGTCAGCCTTCACTGATGAGTTTGGGGTTGGAGTAGAGTATTTAGCTGCACCAGGATGGTATGTTCAAGTAGACACGACAAAATCTTATGAATTTACAGTCTCATATTTATGGAACGGATATTTTAGTGAATGCTCGTAGTATTTCTTATATTTGCATATGAGAAAATTAAGACTAATGTCAGTTCAGCCTGCCACTAATTATTATGCATGGCAGGTAGAAGTATTTTTAACTAGAACACTATCACAAGGATATAATCCTAATTTTATAGATGTAATTGGGGCTTACGATGTTTCAATAGATCAGTCATGGCTAGTATTGCAACAGGCATTCCCAGCTGTTAGATTCTTCTTTTATAAGGACACGAGAGAAGACCGTAAGTATCCACCATCTATTCAATCTCATATACTAACTAAGCATTGGTTACAATTTCCAGAACTAAAAAAGGATGCTGTCTTTTTTCATGATTGCGACTTTATATTTACTAGGTTCTTTGATTTCGAGCCTTATTTACAGGATGATAAATGGTACTTCTCTGACTGCGACTCTTACTTAGGAGCCGACTATATAGAGAGCAAGGGGTCACACAAGGTGAATAAAATGAAGAACGGAGAACCTGAGATGTTATTGGATGGCATGGCTAGAGCGCTAGGCATGTGCTCATGTACAGTAAGGGCTAAGAGAGGGCGTTCTGGAGGGGCTCAGAAGTTGATAAAGAATGTAAGTCATAAATACTGGGCTGAGGTTGAAAAGGATACCATTAACCTATACAACTGGTTAATAGAGCATAAGGATGAGTATGGAGATGAGGAAAGAAATTCTATTCAGGTATGGACTGCCAGCATGTGGGGTGAGCTATGGAATGCTTGGAAGAGAGATGTACAACTAGAGATACCTGATTCTTTTGGTTTTGCATGGGCTACTTGTCATAAGTCTAGGTGGGAAGAGAAGTCATTCTTTCATAATGCGGGTGTTCAAAACAGTGATCAAGAGATGTTTTACAAAGGAGACTATACCGAAAAATTTCCATACGGCCTGGACCTTAAACTAAGTGACAATCGTTGCTCTAAGGCGTATTATGATATAGTTCAGGATGTAGGCAAGAATAGCGTTATACTTTAACAAATTATAATTTATGCTATTTTTCTTGCGTAATATATATTAAGTATATATATTCGTTAAGCCATAAGGCAAATAACAAAGGTGGTTCTTTGTGTTTAAGGGGGAGAAGTTAGGCACTCCCCCTTTTTATTTTTTGTATCTTTACATTATGGCGATTGAGACAATAAGTTTTACGGAAAAAGGTAATGGTTGGAATTCATTTCACAGCTTCATACCTGAATGGATGGTGAACATGAATAACTCCTTGTATACCTTTAAGAATGGGGATCTGTATAAGCATCATACTAACGAAACTAGGAACGAATATTACGGAGTTAAATATGACTCCACGATAACAACAGTATTTAATCAAGACCCTACAACGGTAAAAATGTTTAAGACGTTATCTCTAGAGAGCTCATCTACGTGGCAGGCCGACATTGAGACAGATTCTGCCAATGGAGTAGTAGAGCACGATTACTATAAAGAGAAGGAGGGTGATTATTACGCGTTTATTAGACGTGATCCAGGCACTATTGACATTCATAGTTTAGCAACTCAAGGTGTTGGTAACTTGGTGTCTTACTCTGGATTAACTATAACGTTTGGATTTAATATATCTGCCTCAATAGCAGAAAATGATAAGGTTTATATCAGTGACTCTCAAAACTCATCCTTAACTCTTGTAGGGGCTATTGCTTCACACGGAGGCAATGCTATATTACTAGATTCTGCCGCAGTTACACCTGTAGCTGGTGACTTTATTGTGGTTGTAAAATCTAGCACAGCAGAATCAAGTGGTGCTAGAGGTTATTACATGCAAGTAAAATTAACTAACTCAAAAACAACAGAAGCCGAAATATTTTCCGTATCTTCAGATGCGTTTGAAAGTAAAACATAATTTAACTATCTTTGTAGGAATGGATATCAGGCTGTTAAAGGAAGAAGATTACGATAATACACTGGTTAAATGGTGGAAAACTTGGAGATGGACTCCACCAATAAAAGATTTACTTCCTGATAATGGAAAGGGAGGCATAATGGTTTCTAAAGATGGAGTAGATATTTGCGCTGGATTTTTATTTTTAACAAACTCAAAGACAGCATGGTGCGAATACATAATTTCAAACTTTGAATACAAGGAGGACGACAGACCCGAAGCAATTGAGTTCTTAATAAACACATTGTCACATATGGCAAAAGATAAGGGTTATGCTTATGTTTATGTTTCATTAAAGAATAATCCGTTAATTGACAGGTATACTAATTGCGGATACATCAAGGGCAGCACTAATTGTACGGAAATGATAAAAATATTAAATAAATAAGAATATGCCAGCAGTAACATCAACAATAGTAGCGGTAGGAGGATTAGCATTAAGTGCTGGGCAAATGGTAAAGGCTAACAAGGATAAAGAGAAAGCTGACTCAGCTGCTAAATTAGCAGCGGCCTCAATAAAAAACGCTACACAGGAAAACGCATTTGAAGCATTACAGGCCCCAGACGTAAAGAGTTTAACTGAACAAGCTAATCTACAAGCACAGGCTAATACCGTAAATGCATTGCAAGATATGGGTCCAGAAGGTGCAGCACAAGTTGTTAATGCTGGGCAAGCTGCTAGACAGGGTAACTTACAGGCGGCACAGGCCCAGGCTGAAACAAACTTTAAAAGAGACACTTATGAAGCAAATGCACAGCAAGGCATTAACAGTCAACAATACAAAACGGAAATGGACATGGAAAAGTCTAGGCTAGAGGGAGCACAATCTGCCTCTGCTGCTGCTGAAGCAAACAAAAATGCTGCTATTGCGGGTATGTTTGGTGCCGCAGGACAAGCTGTTACTGCTGGAGGAAATGCATTATCAGTTTATAATGGAGGAAGTGCTTTGACAGCTGCCGAACAACAAGAAGGTTTCGGGACTAGGACCGTAGGAGGCATAAAAGTAGGTTAACAATTAATATAAAAAATATGCCAACAGAATACGCAGGAAAAGTCCAAGGGGATACAGAATACGCAGGAAAAAGGCAAGTAGCTGCGCCATTAAGATTTGATGAGTTAACTGGCGGCCTTATAGACACTATTAACAAAACTGCTGATAGACGTCAGGGTCTAAGGGACTCTGATGAAAAGATATTTCAGGACGCTAAACTAGCTGCTGATGAGATAGACACTCAAAAATTTGAGACTCAATCACTCCAGACTCTAATGCATAACGGGGTGAACGGTATGAGGGATGGCTATTATGATCTAAATCAACAATTAAAAACAGGAAAAATTACTAGAAGTGAATACACGGCTAGAATTAATGCAACACAGACTGGCCTATCTATGTTCGCTAATGTAGCAAAAACATATGACGACACGGTAAAGAATTTTATTTCAAGACAACAGGCTGGACCAGACGGAGCACCTAAAGCGGGTAGTGAATTTGAACAGTACATGGCAGGAGTGTTTACTGATATGGGGGATTTATCAAACAAGAAATTAGTTACTGATATGAAAACTGGCGAATTATATCTTGCCAAGTATGATGCTGAGGGAAACGAGGTTGAAAGAGTTAGAGCTACCCAAATAAGCAACCCTGGTAACATGATCGATAATAACTATGACTTATTTAAAAGTGTTAATAGAGAGGTATCTAAATGGGGATCATATAAGAAAGAGGATGGAACTGGAAGAGGTGGTTTTACAACATATGAAAGTGTAAAGGAAAACCCTGATTTCGGATCTGGTTTAGATGCTTTACAACAGAGTGTTGTAAACACGCCTAGGTATGCAGCAAGCGTACTGTCTAACAATGGGGCTGACTATGGATTTTACAGGAATACAGGAGAGCTTGAGGAGGCTATTACAGAGAGGTTAGAAAAAGAGGAGAGACTTTCTGGAAATCCTCTAACAGAAGATCAAATAGCAGATATTACTGAAGATCAAAAAAAGAAAATGATCTTAATAACCTACGACGGGACTAGTACTATGCAGCCTGAGCTTACTCCTGATCAGTATACTACAGTTAAGGAAATAATTGAAAATCAGGTAGGAATTCAATTAGGATATAGCGTAACTAAGACTGCTGGATGGAAACCAGATAAGCCAGAGAAGCCAGAGAAGCCAACACCTAAAACATTTAATCTGTACAAAAATATGTCTGAAGCTTACGAGAAAGCTATTAAAGGTGATTTAGACGATTTAAATGATTTGAGTCAGGGTAAATTAATTTTTAAGAAAAATCCTGATGGGACTATAACGGCATACGATTCAAAGGGGCTGGGTGTTTTTGGCGGGATGGGGGTCAAGCAAGGGTCAGAAATAAATAGTGTAAATGATTTAGGACAGTTCTTTTATACAGGATCTAAAGGAATTCAAGAAATGCAAAAAGACAAGTTTGATTATGAGAATTCAAAAGAATTGTCAGTAGATTATTTATGGGAAACGTACGGAAATAATTAATAGTATGGATGAAAAATTAAAAGCTATCGTACAACGCATGATCGATGCGGGGGAATCTGAAGCTAATATAGCGAAGGTAATTAAGGCGTATGTTTCGTCTAAACCCGTAAAAAAAAAAGGCGAACCCGTGGTATCGGATGGAACTTCCGAAGGTACAGGTACTTCATTGGTTTCAGAAAAGCCAGTGTCGTCAGCGCCTGGGGTTTCTTTAGACTCACAAGATGATAGGTATAATTTTCTCAACCGTGAAGCGCCTAGCTTTGATTTTTCTAGTTTAAAATCCGCAGCAAAAGAAAAAGAATTAAAAGAATCTCAACAAGCGGAGGCGACTAGCTATACAGAAACTCAAGCTTTATTAGGTTTATTAAAATCTACATCAAAAGAATTTTCAGGGCAAAGGGCTAAGGCTCCAGTATCAATACAAGGAAACGCTTACATTCCAGGTCAAGTAACTGACGCTTCAGGTATAACGGATAAAAATCCAACATACCCAGTACAACAAATTTATAATTTTGGACAAGGAAATGCTAATGCTCCATCAGGAGCTTATCAAACACCTCAAGCCATGGCTTACAATAAAAAATCTATTAAAGAGGCTAGGGATAGGATTGTTGAATTTAACGCTTTAAGGGATGGTCAACTATCTCAAATACCAGCAGGAGACACCAAGAACACCGCTGAAGTAAATTCTTTTTGGGACAATAAAATTAAAAAAGAACGAGACGTAATAAATTCAGGATACTCTCCTATAGGTGTAAAAATGAGTTTGTCGGGGGCAGACCCTAAATCGGAAAACGTAACTACCGAAGAATTAATTGTAGATTTTCTACCTCAAGGATCTCAAAAATTTAATGTACCGCTTCACGACCCAGAGACGGGGGAACTAATAACTGATCCTAAAAAATACAAAGAACAACATAAAGGAGAGGAAACTGATTGGGAAAAAGCTTTTATAAAAACACAGCTTAAAAACCTTAATAACATTGTCGAAAAAGACATGAACAGGTGGGCCTATAGTCAGGGCGGTGAAATGACAGAATTAGAGCTTAAAGATATGAAGTCAGTTCAGAAGCTTGCTTCTAATTTACTTAATAACAAATCATTATCCAATTATTCCAAGTCTCAATTAATAAGGGCAGAACTTGATAGACTTCAGTCCAAAATGAGAGAGTCAGCAATAGATAAGCAGTTGACGTCCGAAGCCTCGGCTCAAAACAAAGATGTGTCAGACATAATGTATGACAAGAAAAAGGACTTTAAAGAAAATAATGTCTACACTCAATATCTTCCTGAAGATATGAAGCAGTTAACGGATGATGTGTGGAACCAGACATCTCAGATGCGTGATTTCATGGATCAGTATTATGATCCTTCAGGTAGAAGAGGATTTACTATTATTAATGGAGAGCTTGATATGTCAGCAGTTCCAATGAAGGAAAGAGATTACATAGAATCTACGGCAAAAGACTACATGAACGTTTATAGAAACATCATGACTTTAAAGTATTCCGAGTATGAAGATGGAATATTAGAAAAAAGAATACTTGCTCGTGATATTGACAACAAGATTGATGACCTTAAGAAGAATCTAAGCATGTTACCTAAAGGTTCAGTTGACAGAGATAAATATCAATCAATGATTAATTCTTCAGTAAAAACTAGAGATGGTATTAGAGCAGAGATAGCTGAAAAAGAAAAATGGAGAAGTTCTGTATTTTTAACTGAACCTAAAAATCTAACAGATGGTTTGTCAGGAGAAATGAACAACTCCTCTTCAGCTAGAGCAGCTTTCGGATCTAATCCAGCAGGAGAATCTCCATTAAGATCTTTTGAAAAAAACTTTCTTAAGTTAAAACAAACTACTGATGACATGAGATTATCGGGAGACTTCGACGCATCATACCTAGATCGTCAAGGCCAAAGAGCTAGGGAGTGGGTTGATTTAGAATCTCTAGGACTCAGCCTGTCTAGTAAAGAGAAGGAATACTTAGCGAACAGAAGGATATTAACAGCTTTAAGCCCTATATTCTTAAATAACAACCTCGGATTAACGGCTAAGTCAGGAGGTTTCTTGGAGTCTCTTAGGAACGGTATGAGTTCATTCATAACGTCAGAATCATCAGAAACATCAACTGAAACAAAAATAGCAGGAGACCAATTAAAGTATTTGTCTAGTCAAGGTTTCCAAGCCGAAAATTTTAATGATGAAAAAATATTAAATAAAATTGAAAATCGACTCGATGTCCCATGGAACTCAATGGAATCTGCTGGGGAAATGACAGGTGTAGTAAGTGCTGTTATACTTGATTTAGCGGTATCAAACGTTCTTATTGCAAACCCAGCGCTTTCATCTGCTTCAAAAATAAAAAAAATTGCTCAACTAGGTAAGGTGTATGATGCATCAATGGATGCAACTAGGGTGGGAAGATTCTTAAAGCCATTAATTTCTGAATCGGTAAAAGCGGAAATAGCGGGTAATGTTATTGGTAGTTCGGAAGAAGAGTTAAACTTTAAGTCGTTCTTTATTGGGGGTGGAGTAGGTAAGGTGATGCAAAAAACATTATCAAAACTTCCTATAAATAAATTAACGGAATGGACAGTGGGAGTTTTTGGTGGGAATGGAGATAAAGCCATGAACCTGATGTCTAAAATTGGAGAAGCCAACAGTAGAGGTTTAGGTGAGGTAGCTGAAGAGTTTACTCAAGAACTTGTTCAGGTGTATAATTTAGAACTTGGAGAGAGAGGTTTTTGGGAAGAGGTTGAAAATAGATTCGGAACATTTAATGGAAACATGAAGTTTGTCGTATCATCTTACATGATGGGGGCTGGCTTTGCATTTACTGGATCAAAAAAAGCTAAAGAGTCCTACAACAAACTTTCTACAGAAGAGAAAAAAATTGTTGACTTGTTAAATTCTGAAGTCACAGGAGACGTTTCTTTATCTTCAGAAAAAGTAGTTGAGGAAGCGAATAAAGAAAGTGTTAAAGCAAATGCTGTTAATAATACTACTACAAACGATCAAATATTAGAAGGAATCGGAGAGGATGTTATGGAGTCTGTTGATGTATTAGGCAAGTACGCCAAGACTAAGAATGTAAACATACTAACCGAAAAAGATTTTGATTTTCTAAAAAATATATCAGGAGACAAAAACATGGTAGACATTATAACAGCCAATATAAAGGCTAAAATGTCTACTGGACAAATGTCTAAAAAAGAGGGTCAAGAACTGGCTGATAATTTTACGGAGACAGTTGAAGATTTTTCTAGAATAAAAGAATTATTTAGACCTAAAGAAGGACAAGATCAATCGTTAACATTAATTCAATCAATTCAAGAAACAGCTTCACAAGCACAGGATATTAATGATGGTGGTTTCTATGATCAGGAGGGTGCAGCTATAACGTTTGAGAGACTTTCAGCAATAGCGACAGATCCTATTTTAAATCAACTATACCAAGCTGATTTGCAAAGACAGGTAAACGAAGGAGCTATAACTGAAACCCAAGCCATACTTCAGAATGGAGAAATTCAAAGAATATCTGGAATATCTAATCAGATACCCGATATGGTGCAAGGAGATCTTCGAATGACGGCAGACAAATTAATTAGAGAGCAGGATAAAATAAATGAAAGCATCAAGGGTAAGAACCCAGACTTAGTAATTGCTGAAAAAACTAGGCTTAAAGAAATAAGCAAAGAGCTTCAGGAATTATCTAAAGCAGATATAGTTGAGGAAGTAACTAACGCTTCTGAAGTAGAAAGATTAAGACAAGAAGAGCAAGCGGAACTAATTGAAGCTATTCCAAACGCTGAGAACTATTTGACAGATGGTAAGGTTGATAAAGAAAAGATAACTAATCCTGAAGATATAGCTGAATTTGAAAAAATATACGATAAGTATGACAAGGTTATATCTCCTTTATTAAAAACAACACAACAAACTAGTGAGGTTGAAGCTAAGGAGGTTCAAGTAATCAGCGCAGAGAATTCCTCTAACTTTTCTAATATGACCGAAGATGGTGATGGTAACTTTGTATTCTATCACTATTCTACCGATCCAAGAGAAACTATAGACCCTAAGAAGTATGGATCTAATAAGGCTAATTTAACGAGTAAAGCTGAGAAACAGGCTATTGCTAAAGTAGGTGGAGTATCAATGTTCTACACTAACAAGGATACAGCAGAGAAAGGGACTGGGGATTATGGTCATATGGTAAAGATTCCTAAGGGTAAGGTTTACGATATGAATAATGACTATTTAAACTTAAAAGAACAAGCAAAGGAGCTACATGATAAGGAGCACCCAGGTATGGGGTACGATGATAACTCAGAAGCTGCTTATGTAACTAAAATAGCAGAGCAGAAAGGGTTTGAAATGTTAGTTGCTGAATGGAAAGGAGTAACCAGAGCACAGACTGTAACAGAAAAGGTTCCTACTCAACGTAGTGAAACCAAAGGAGACCAGATAAAAAAGTCATTTGATAACGACTACGAAAGCAATAAACAGAAGGGATATGCTCCAGTAATACCTGAAGGTAAAAAAACAAAGCTAGACAGGATATATAAAAAGATAAATGTTATAAAAAATGAAGCCAAAGAATATGATTCTTTATACCGTCTAAATGAAAACTCTACAAAATTATCTGAAGCTGAAATAACGCCAATGATTATGGACTCTAATTTAGATCAGTCTATAAAAGATGAGTACCAGGAAGCTGTAAAATATAAACCAGACCCAAGAAGGTCAGTAAAGAAAGAAAATATAGTAAGTGTACATAACGAGAACGGAGGATCTTCTATATCTCAATCTGGAGAAAATCTATTCGGTAAGCCTGGATACTCGGTATCTACTCATACAGATAAAACTACAAAGGTTAAAGGGAAGAATATTACACAAGAAGACATAGACACTTACACGAAAAAATATAAGGGAACTTTAGAAAAGAATAAGGTTCTTTTTGTTGGAACATGGTACGATACAAAAACTGACACCACCTATATAGACGTTGTTTCACACGAGAAAGATTTAAAAACAGCTATTGCTATGGGAATAGCTGCCAACCAAAAATCAATATTTGATCTTGAGAATGGTGTGGAGATTGACACTGGAGGGACTGGTGAAGTAACAAATGAGAGTGAAACAGAAACTAAGACAGCAAAAAAGGGTGCTGATATATTAGAGAAAGAATTTAATAAAACGGCTGATAGCACTGAGGTAATGGACCAGGTTGAGAATGCTAAAAAAGCTATCGCCAAGGTTTCTCCTAAGACTAAGATTGTAGTCCATAAAACTGCTGCAGATTATAAAAAATCTGGTAAGAATAGAAAGCAGAATGAAGGTGGAGAGTATGATGTAGAGAATGATACAATACACATAAACCTTGAAAGCGCTAACAAAAGAACGGTAGCTCACGAGGTGTTTCATGCACTACTTCTGAGTAAAGGGATGAGTAATAAGAAGGCTGAAGCTATAACAAACAAGATGCTTGACGTTGTTAAGAAAACAGCTTCACCAGAATTACTTCAAACACTGGAAGAGTTTAGTAGTAGATATGAATCTACACTTCAAAGCGAGGAAAGTATTGCTGAACTATTCGGGATTTTAGCTTCAGAGTACGAAACATTACCTAGACCAACTCAGAACTTAATAAAGAGATGGCTGGATAAGTTAGCGAAACTATTTGGTCTTAAGACATTTACGGATAACGAGATAGTTGATATGCTAAACGTTGTATCTGCAAAGGTTAAGGAAGGTATTGAGATCAGTGAAAAGGAGCTTAAAACTATCAGAAAAAAATGGAAAGGCGGTAAGTCAACAGATAACCCGTCTGATGGGATATCTAGAAAACAAGTAGGTGATTTTGACGTTCAATACACTGAGCAAAACAGACTTGACGAATTACTAAAAGAGGGTTTAATTACTCAGCCAAAAGATGTCAGCCAATTTGAAGGGCAGATGACAACAATTACATCTCCAGATGACATGCTGGCAGGATCTATATCTATAGGTGGCGACATAATATTCGAGGGTGGCGGTGGAGTATTCTTTGTAACTAAGTACGGTGACGTATGGGCATCAGGTAAAATAGGAACAGCCAACACTATAGCAAACTCTATAAACAAATCTTTAAAAAAGAATGGTGGAAATGGGTACTTGACTTTAACGAAAGGATCAGACACTAAATTAATAAGCAGCGCATCTGGGGTAAACTCTAGCATGGCTGTTCTGGGGTCTATGATCGATAAGGGATTGATCAGCGCATCTGATTTTAGAAGAGCAGTTTCCGAAAGTATTAAAAAGCATGGTGGTCAAATAAGGCTAACGGGTGATGCATTAACTTTGAAAGAACAAGTTAATGAATATTTCTCTGACCCTAAGACAACTACATTTCAAAGAAGAGGAGATGTAATGAGAGATATTCTTGGATCACTATCGCAATCTCAAAGCATAAAGAACAATAATGACGCAATTGTGTCTATGTTGGGTGGGAATCCTGATAAGAAGATTGCAAAAAAAGACGGTATAAAATCTCAAGGACTGACAGAGCTAGTGGCAGGAGTCGCATCCGAGCAACTAACAAAAGGACTTTCCACTGGAGATGTATACGCTGTTATTGAGGTTAACTCTGAGGTAGAAGTCGTAGAAGATTCTCACCCTAGTTACCCCTTTCATATCAGAGTGAAAGATGGGTCTAAACCTGTGTTACATCTTTTACAAAATAGAGAGAACGGAAGAGAGACTTTAAAAACATCTACAGGTAAAGAATATAAAGTAGGAAACGTTTCTGTATTAACAGGATCATTCAATGAGTCTATAAACAGAAAACAACTACCAGCTGATGATTTGACTAAGATAGAAGCAGTAAGAAAACTAGCAGACGGAAGCAACAAGACATTCGATCCTCAGGATTCTTCGATCAGGAAGCAAAAGCCTGAAGGTACACCATCTATAGCAGACGTCAGAGCAAAAGCCAAGGAAATGGGAGTTGACGAGGATGGCGTTGTTGCATATCTAAAAAGATTAGGATACACAACCGCTGAAATAAACTCCGAAGCGAATAGCCTAAGAAAAAAGGCTGTTGGTGATGCTAAAGCTAAGTATGATTTGTCTGTTAAGAAGAGAGGCAATAATCATAGGGATGGAGTTTCGGCAGCACTAGAATACTTAAAGAAATCTGAATGGTATAAAAACTCTACACGTACACAGAGAGATCAAGCTGTTATTGATATTCAAAAGTTTATTGGAGTTAAGAAAAAGAAGAAGGTTAAGGTAGACGAGATGGCAGCTTTAAAGTCTCAGATTAGACTAGAGGCTAGGGCTGCTAGGGAGTCTGTAAAAGCGTACAAGGATGCCTCTAAAGAGATTATAACATATATAAAGGAATTAAGTAAGACTGGGGTAATAACATCTGCACAATCATCAGTTATGATTAAGAAGGTTTTGTCAACTAACATGCTTAATGAAGATATGGTTGTTAGGTTAGAGGAATATATCTCTAAGGTATATGCCAAGGCTGAAATCGCAGACAAAATATCAAGAGCAAGAAAGTTGAGACCCACAGCTAAGAAAAATATTAAGTCAAAGGTTGGCCCTTCAAGAGATCTACTTCAGGCTCTTAGAGATATTATAGCATTAGACCCTTCAATTGTACCATTAAACAAGATTGATTCGTACTTAGATATATTAAGCCAATTTGGTGAGAGATCTGCTGTGTTAACCCTTAATGAATCTGGATTGGTAATGGATAGTGCGTCTGATATATTAAACTCTATAGAGCAGTTTGAAGATGTTGATATTGAAAATCTATCTTTACCTAATAAATTAAACGAAGAGATAGAGGCTGATTTAAACGGATATTTGAAAGATATAATATCTGATAAGATTGAATTTGAAAACGTTCAGGATGGGGATGCTAAAAAACTTGCAGAGTTCTTAAACTCTCTAACTAGTTCTGATTTAGAATCTCTTATAAAGGAGAAGAAGGACGGGTCAAAGGACTACTCAATGCTTGAAAAGCTAAAAGAGATTAAGTCTAATATTACAAACGGATATGTTCCTTCACTAGCAAATAGCATAAGAAACACAGTAAAATCAAAAAGATCTGAAGCTAAGATAAAGTCGGTTATAAAAAAGACAAGAAAAAATAATGTGCTTATTGGATTCTCTAGAGTTTATGGGTATGCAAAGGGTGTTATAACGGGAAGAAGAGGTATTACTGAGTCTATTAGAGGGTCAATGACTACGTCCATAGATGATGTTCTGGGTAACTTTAATAGTAAGACTATATACGATAACGTTATACAACCATTAGCCCAGTCGTATTCTGAATATCAATCTGACATGTCTAAAAATGTAGATGCAAAGCTGGATGCAGCAGAGGCTTTACTATACAAGACTAAGGTCCCTACAATTCAAAGGCTTAATAATGATGTTCAAGAATCTAGATATAAGGTTCAAGCATACAGGTTGCAACGTGAGTTTGAATCTAACCCCGACAGTAAACAAGTAGCTCCTGCTGTAGAATTTATTGATGCTACAATAAAGGCTATTGAGCTTGATGAATCGGGTAGTAGATTAAATCAGAGAGATATAAAGATATTAAAAAAAATAAAGAAAGAGTTCTCTGAAGATGGTCAAATCAGCATGAGTAATATATATGATAGCTTATCAAAAAACGAAAAGAAGGCACTAAAACTAATTGATGAGGCGGCTGATATGGAGGCTAAGGCTTTATGGACTGCTACGGTAATAAGAGGTGTTGGAATGAAGCCAATAAATAATTACGTACATCACAAGGTAATTACTAAAGACAGCACAGCAAATTCTGATAAGGTTCTTACAGACTCTGGTAAAATGTTGAATCCATCAACAAAAGCAGGGACAATAAGAGAGAGAACCCCTGGAGCAAAGGCTATAAACTTTGATCCTATTTCATCTACATCTACTGGCGCTAAGGAAACTCTTTTAGATTACCATATGACTGATGCGGTGAGGGTAGTTAACGCGGCTGTTAAGGGGGTGAAAAATACAGATGGTTTAACAAAGTTTCAGCAAGACGTTATTAACGCTATTGATAATGTAAAGAATGAGCTTTTAGATAGTGCATTTAAAAAACAGTTTGTATCTGAAAACTCTTTAGGTATGGGCTTTAAAGCAGCTCAGAAGTTAGGTTATGCTGCCGCCTTAGCCTCCGTACCTAGAGCTGGTGCAGAACTTGGAAGTAACCTTACGTATGCCTTTTCACAGCCTCAAGCATTCCTTGGTGGAGTTAAAAATTTCAGTGGTATCTCAATGGGATCTGAAGGGATGAATGCCATGAATAACCTTGGAAGTTCTGAAACAACGAGACTATATGATACAAACGTAATGACATCTAAGATGGTGGATTCAAACATATTATATAATAGCCCACCAAAAGCAAAAAGAACAGCTCACTCTGTTGTTGATAAGGCTTCATTTATATATCAGCTGGGGCCAAAGCAAGTGAAAATGCTTGCTACAGTTGTAGCGGATAAGTTGATATCCACACCAGACAAAGCAATATCTAGACCGTTTTGGTTTGGAGCTTTTGCATTAAGCTTTAAAAGGTCAACAGGAATATCTTTGACTAGTAAGGACATGAAAAATATTGCAGATGGAAATTCTAAATACTTAAATGAAGAATATAAAGTTGAAAGAGAAAAAGCAGCTAAGTACGCAGATCAAGAGGTGATAAAAATGGCTAGTAGTAATAACCCATTTAATACTGTTCCTAAAAACATTATTAATCCTGATGACGCAACTTACATTAAGATATACAAGTCTGCAAACTCTTACATGGCCTCATTTATGATGAACGAGTACTCAACAGCTAGAAATGCAACCCTATCATTATTTAAAAAGGGAGACTTAAGCAAGTCTCAGGCTATAGCAACACTTGCTGGCATAAATGTTAGGATGGGATCATACATGGTTCTTTACTCTATATTAAGATCAGCCTTTGATGGCCTATTTGGATTCGAGGATGAAGAAGAAGAAGAGATATCTGAAGTTGCATTACGTCAAGCAATCGGTTCTCCGCTATCACTAATAGCAGGAAGAGGTTTAGGTCAGATACCAAGGGGAGTTGTAAATTTTGGGATTGAACAAATTAATGAAAATTATCTTGAAGAATTAAGGGATGGTAAGGAATATGATAATTTCAAACATTCTATATCATTCTCCCTATTTTCTGAAGATGACTTAAAGTCCAAGAGCCCAGAGGAAAACTTAATGAAATTGTTTGCTGGGCCTTACTCTCCTTTACTTTCATCGACATCTAGGGGTGGAAAAGTTTTGGCTCGATCTATAACTTCAACGACAGACTCAACTAAAGAAAAATATAAAAAAGAACTTACAGAAAGAATGACGATAGAGGCCGCTGGTAACTTAGGATTTCTACCATTCTATAAAGACATAAGAAGAATGTATTTAAAGGAACAATTTAAGAACTATAAAAAATAATAAGATTTACTATAAAGTTTACGCCAAAAAAAACCCAGTAGAATTAACTACTGGGTTTAATATACTAATAGGTTTGTAATTATTTTATCATCTCTGGTGATAATGTATTCCTGCCTACTTCACCATGTTCTTTGTGATATGTTATAATCTTTGCTGCTCTTTTAGAAGAGTATCCACCTCGACTAGCGTAGGCATCTTTCGCTGATAATGTAGGGTGTTGCTCTAGTATCATCAGGTTAGTTTCAATCATTTTTTCGTGATGAAAATGCCCTGTGTGAGCATATACGTGTTCAGAAGTTCCAAACTCTTTTTTAAATTTAGAAACAAATACAGTATCTAAACTTTTAAGATTTTTAATATGAGAGTGATGATAGAACAAACAATTCTTACCCCACTGAAAATGATAGTATGGATCTGGATTATTATCAATATTTACTCTAGGTTCGTTCTCGTAAAAAGCATGAAACATCTCTCTTAACCATACTGAGCTTGCTGGGTCATGATTTCCCTCAGCCTGTATGACATGTACTGACTCATACTTGACTAGTAACATGTTGATAATTCTACGCATAACTCTTATGGCCATGCGTACCAGTTGAGGATATCTAACATCAGCATCTAGTACATGTTTGCTTGCGGGCGTAACGGGTGACATACCATCGAAGTGCATGAAGTCCCCTATCTGAGCAAATATCGCTTGCTTTGCATTAGGAGATAGTCTTATAGCCTCTTCAAACCAATTAACTAACAACTCCTCAGCTGTTTTGCTGTCCCAATCTTCCCCACTTTCATCACTCCAAGCATACATTCCTAGGTGATAATCCGTCAATGTATACTGGTTGCATAGTAGCGGTGATCGTTCATTTTTAATTAATGCAATAGGCTTGGTAGGAGTAATCTCTTCCTTCATAGATTCTATCGCAGCTTTCATCGCTAATGCTTGCTGTTCTTTATCAATAGAAGTTTTGGTCCATTCCATCACTAGATTCCCTTTGGAGTCTTTTAGTGTAGATCTACCAGTAACCTTCATGCTATCAATAGGGATTCTGCCTGCTTTACCTTGACCTCTATGTTTAGCTATCGCTTTAGCGATAACCTTTCTAAACGTGTCATGCTGCCTGCCTCTTCCGTATTCATTATGCAATTCTTTAGCAATAGCACTTCTGCTAGTCATACCTTCATCGTATAACTTTAAAGCTTTTTCAATAAATAATTTCATGTGAATTGATTTAGTCTTCGTACATTCTCTGTATCTCTAATAGTCTGTACTTAATTTGGTTAGCTTTTTTCTTAGCCGTTTCGGTGTCGTTATCCATCATAGCTTCGTAGAGTTCTGTATTTAACTCTTCAAGTAACCCCCATTCGTGTAGGGCTTGGTTTACGTAGTTATTTTTTGGATTCATCTTGATATAGATCTGGTGTAGTACTCGTAGAATATAAGCTATTATCGCTTGCTTTTTCAAGGTGCTTAGATAACTGTGCGACCTTAACAGTATTATTATTATCAGAATGATAATCAATACAAGTATTAATTGTTTTATATAATTTTTCTAGCATAATTATTGGTTTTTATTAAAGTTTTTTATATAATATACACCTATGAATAATATTACTGTAATTAAATATATTATCACTTTTATAATTTTTCAAAGGCTACTGGGTACTTGTTCATGTAGCACACAACCTTTTGATTATCAACGAATCTAATAAAAATTCCTTTATTATCAAAGAGTTTTATCTTTTTTATTCTTATTGACCCTTCGTGAAAGTCATAATCTGAAACAGTAAGGTAGAACTTAGGAAGGTCTAGACCCATTGTTTTCGCTAGTAGTTGAACGTTTTTGTTTTTTGCTATTTCCATGATACTAAAATAAATCTGTTACTTTTAAATCGAACTCTTTGGGGTCAATCTTACCCACGCCATCCTTCATTATTATAAAATCAAAGCCCATCTCATCAGCTAATATCCTGTTCTGAACTATCTGAAGTGGCTTGACTGTATCGTTCTTTTCTTTGCACTCTATAAATGTTGGAGTAGTGTTCCATTTAGCTACAAGTAGGTCCGCTATACCGTTCTTGTTAGTCTTCGATATAACAATAACACCGTACCCATCGTCCTTGTATTGCTTGATTATTTTTGTTTGATACTTGCTCATAATAATTTTTTAAAATATGACAACGTAAAGTTCTTCTTTGCTTGTACTTGCTTTAACACCTGAGAACCTAAACCTTTCTCTGCTAAAACGTAGTAGACATCGTTCGATAGTCTATCCATTGTTGTAAGCCTATCCTTAGCTTGAAAGTATGTAGTTGCCGAGTAATCAATGTTGTAGTATACTAAATACTTAGCTGCTCTTAAAGAAATCCCTTCCCTTCCACTTAGAAACTGTAGGGCTATACTCTTGTCTGTGGCGTTAAATTCTTCTAGGTCGGTAGTCAAATCATCTCCATAAACTTCTTTTAAGGCGGTAAGTTCAGCCTTAAATTTATAGAATATCCCTAGCTTTTTGCCTTCGAATTTATTCTTAATGTAGATTGCCTTAGAGAAGTCTAAAACTTTTGAGTTACCACTTTCAAACTTTATCGTACCGCCTTCTAACTGATGGAGTTTGCTCATCAATTTTACTGCCGTGTCAGCCATTATTAATTCGTCCTTACCCTGTATTACCAGATCACGCTTTAACTGTCTAATAACACCGTTTAACGTGTCGCTCATGGGGCAAAACAAAACAGTTTCTTTTACTTCTGTGCTGAATCCTGCCTGCTCTTGGGTGAAGGTTAATATATAAGGGTTGACAACCTCGTCTATCTTTTCTTTAATAGCCTTGGAGTAATCATTTACTAGTCCGTATCCTAGATTCTTCTGTGTTACTTGGACGTATCTATTTGCCCATTTATAAAACGTAGCCTCGGGGAAAGGGCTCGATGAGCTTATCCATAGCTGGTGATATATCTGAGAATGAGACTCTGGAGTTAACGTCCCAGACAACAATATAATAGGCAACCTTGAGAACCTTAATTTAAAATCCTTGGCTCCTTTTGAGGGCTTGGGATAAGATCCGAATCGGTGTGACTCATCCATTACAACAAGGTCGAAGTCTCCAACCACCTTGTGTAAGGATTCGTTATTAGCTACAGTAATATTAAATGATTTGTTAAATCCAAAATCAACGAAATCTTCCTCTATACTACTTATAGCTTTTTTCTTAGTTAAGAACAGAACGTTCTTTGCACCGTAAAGTTTAGCCGTATTAAGTGCTACCGCTGTTTTTCCTGTACGAACCTGCATGGCATAAATAACTATCTTTTTTTTAAGTAAGATAATAACTCCTTCGTTGCTAAGTTCGTCTTGATATGGCCGTAATGTTTTCATATTAATTCTTTGTGAATTCAATATTTCCATAACTAGCATGTACTCCTGCCCACTCCTCGTAACCTTCTACAGAATCTTCCCATGCAAACGCACACCGTAAGGCATCACCAGCAGTTTCTATGGGCTCTTCCTTTTCTTGATGGATGTTAAAAAACTCTTCATCAAAGTTTAGTAGCGCTCTTGCATGCCAATTGTCAGGTAGGCTTGATAATAGCTTTTTTGCTTTTTTCATAATCCTGTTTTTATCTGGTTATTTTTAACTTCTTTCTTGTTAAACTCAATCCACACACCGTTGGACCCCTTTCCTCTTTCACTCTCACCTCCATGATGATATTCTCCCCATGCCATGAGCCATTGAATAAAAAACCCCTTAGACAAGGCTCGCTTAGATCGCGGAGCATAATCGGAATATTCCTCTACAAAAGAGTTAAACGCACTGTATGCTAAGTACTTAACGTTAGACAGTCTGTACTCGTTGTGCGGATCATTCATCCACTCGTAGAAGTCATGGTTAGTAGCCGCTATTAATTTTCTAGCGTTTAGATTCTTGAATGGAGACTTAATGAATCCTTTCTCTAAGTACATCTGTAGACACCCTACCATGTAGTTGTCGAATATACACCATTCACCATCACTCCAGTCAGTAAACAAGTCATGACCAAACTCCTCTCTAGGTGTGAAATCTTTACTATAGAATTGCTTAAACTCAAGCTCCCATTTTCTACGATCAAAAGAATTACCAGAACCTCTCAATGCATAGTTGGTAGTCACGATTATCTTAGGTGAGTCAGAGAATTTAATCTTTATAGCATCTTTGTTCTTCTTCTCTAGAGTCATACCTTCCGTGATTAACGAGAATATGTTTTCAAATTTCCAGTTCTTAGGCACATCATCATACGCTAATATTTGCGTGTCCTGCTGAACAGTTTGGTAAGGGAAAGACTTGTCAAAGCTAAACATCTTACCATCGATTATACTAGCCTTTCTTAGATGGCCTATAGCCTGCGTGAAGATACCCTTACCTGTACCGCCTTCTGGGTTCTCAGATATAATCTCATCGTTTAAAATTACAGCTGGACAGTTCGATGGTGGCTTGTATCCGTGTATCAAGAAGCCTATAGTAGACTCAACTGATTGCACACGCTTAGTCTCATTCTCTGATATGTTGTGAATGAATTGACGAAACTCACACTTATCTCCATCGCAGTCTTTAAAGTCTCGATCAATCATTTGATCTTCCCAGATCCAACCTGGTAATTTCTCATACTCTATTGTCTCTACGCTGTCCTTTGTAACACATATAGCTACGTTCTTAAAGAATAAATAAGACTCATCTATAGTGTCTTCCATAAATTGTATTTCGATAGCCTCAACCATAGATAAGAAATCCTCCTTGAAGAATCTAACCTTGTCAGCAAAGAAATTCCACACGGATCTATCCTCAACTCTACTGCGGATATAGCCCAGTACAAAGTCTTTAATCGTCTGCTCTGTCGTGTTCTTTACTCTATTAGATATACGTCTAACAAAAATAAAGTTCTTTGATCCCTCTGGATAAAATTTAAAGAATCCATTATCCTGCAAGAACTCGGTAAACCTATCGTGCTCTATAGATACTACTCCCTTAGATGACTTCTTCCAGAATACCTGTAAATCCTCCTGAGCACTCTTATCTATCTTCTGAACGATTGCCTTAGCCTCTTTCTTATCGACAGAATACTCTTCGATTATCTGTTCCTCAATGGCTTGTTTAGACTCTCCTCGCTTTAACTTTCTTTCTAGCGAGTGCATCTTGTCACCATCTTCAAATACCTTTGTGTTAAATTCAGCGGTTACATTGTAGGCTGAGGAAATTAACTGAAGTATCTCTGTTCGAATTCTCTCCTTGCCTTGATCGAAATCTCTGAGCGAATACTGACAGCCTATCTTAGATACACCGAACTTATTCATTGAAGCGGCTAATATATATAGGTTATCATTCTTTTTACCCTCAACTAATCCATACTCTCTATTCCACCAGACAAGTAGCCTGCTAATAATCTCACTTTCCTCTGTTACCGCAATTGTAGTGTTTAATGGAGTTTTTTTATACTCCTTATAAACTTCCTCCACCATCTCAGTCCACTCTTCACTCTCATAATTTACGTAGATGTTTGGATCGTATGACTCATAGCATACCCTAGATATATTCTTACATGCTGTATCAAACTCTTCTAATTTCCAGTAGTCTTGAAGAGCGTTAAAGTATTTAACATGATTCTCAATGATTGGAGGTATCTTAATTAACACCTTTAGTCCGTTACCAGATGGAGATGTAAATACAGACATTACATAACTATCAGCCTCCATACTTTCTCGTATAGCTTTCCTCCTAGCGACTGTGCTAAAATTATCGAAGTCTAGACATATAATGCCACTGTGTACCATTATGGCATTATCTCTTCTCTTGGGGAATTCTCCTGAAAAACATACCGCAGGCAAATTTTTCTTAAGATCGTTTCTATCAGATTTATCTTTTAGTTTTCGTATAGCTAGTATAGACTCTTTACTAGCACCATTACGAACCCTGTCTAATATCTTATCTATACCTAGATAGTGCGGTACAGATGTGCTGTGTACATTTTGGAATATGGTTACTTTACCTTTCATGTTTTCTTTGTTTATGATGACGAGTGATGAAGAATGACGACAAAGTGACGACGATTTTCTTCTGTATTGTACTGTTTACTGGGTAATGGATGTTTTTAGTGACAAGGAATTGATTTTCCTATGTAAAAAATAAAAAAACTTTATTAAAATATAATAATTGAAATTAAAGAAGGGAATTTTACGCAATCGTTGTCACTAATTCTAACGAAATACCCTGCACCAATACGATGCAGGGATTATTCGTTGTCATCTTAACGTCATTTCTTGTCACTAAAATGGAAGATCTCCATCTCCAGCACCCTCTGCGACTGGTTTAGACGATGCTTCTGGGGTAGGTGATACTTCAGAAGTCCCATCTACTTGTTCAATCCTCCACGCATCTAAAGTGTTAAAGTATTTAACATCTCCAGTTGGGCTCGTCCATTCACGTCCTCGTAAATTGAAGGATACCTCTACACTCGAACCTTCCATAATACCGTCTAGCATGGAGCACTTGTCTTGAGCCGCTTGGAACATAATGTCCTGTGGATACATGCTCGACGCATCATTGATCACGAATTCTCTCTTAGAGAACTTAGGAGTTACTTGAACTGTGTCGTTCACTACTTTTACTGTACCTGTTAATTTAAACATATTTGATTTTTATTTGATTACTACTCTTTCTCTCGCATCAGAAGCATCATGTACGGACACTACTGAGCATTGGTTTTCTGAATCTATCATAACTAATTCAGCTATGATTTCTGCTATGACTTCTGCCCTAGCCTTGGCCTCTTTATCACTGTCTTCCCATACATATAGGTCAAGTGTTATTGCGTATTTTTTCATGTTTCTAAAATTCCATTTTCATTTTCATATCATCTATAGTCCTGTTAATCTCGTGGGCTGATGCAATAGCATCGTTAACCAAGTCCTGTACGATAAACATCTTAGGAGTTTTAACCGTTCCTATGTTAACTTCACTGTCTCTATTTAACTCCACCACAGACAATTGCTTCACTGACTCTGGCCTAAACGAACAGAAGATCAACTTCTCTAGCTTATCATTTACTACAAAGGCATGAATACACTGGTGAATATGTTCTTTTGGTACAACCCCTAATAAGCAATACTCAGTATGAGCCTTACGGCTAGGGCACTTAATCTCACACTGCACAGTTTCGTCCTTTGAAATTCCATCTGGACTAATACCCAAACGGTCTATAGAACTACTTATCCACCCAGCCTCTAAGAATTTAATGCCAGAGTACTCTTCTAGTCTTTCACGAGCCACTGGCTCTAGTTCATTACCCCTCTGCATAGCTGAATTGATAAAACTATCTTCATCTTGGTAATCCTCACATTCCTCAGCTACAATATCTATCGCTAACGTGTCGCTCTTTACAAATAAGCCAGAACCTCTAGTACCGCCTACCTTACCCCATCGTAGCCTGTGCCACTCTGGGGTTCCTTGGTCTATGTTATAGTGTACTTTCATTTCAAAGTTTTCTTTAATGCTTCCTTCTTAGCTAACACTACTGGCAACGCTTGCTCAGGCTTAGTAAGTTTTCCCCAATTGATTTGTAATTCTTTTAATGTACCAGACTCGGACAGAGTAGCTAGTGCATTGGCAGGAGATACGGTTGATTTAGCATAGTGCTTCTTGAAACGTACTACATGACCATGACGTTTATCAGCCATTGCATATAATACAAATGGTTTCCCCATCCAATGCTCCATGAAGTCAGAACCGAATTCTTTAACACAAAACCCAGCGTTAGTATTGTTAAGAATAACAGGCTTATACAGCATCTTACCTCCGACCTCCTTCAACCAGAACCCAGTCTTTAAAACCTTGGCATTATTGTTTTGATCGAAAGTTTCCTTGTCTTCAAACTTACAAATCTCGACCACCATCTCAGGCTTTAAGCCTTTATCTATCTCTACTCCCATCTTCAAATCCTCTCCGCTAATGTATTTCGGATCATTGTTTTTTTTCCAATGTGTTAATTTCTCACTCATATTATATTTGATTTATGCCCATGCTTCGGGGCGGTTAATTTACTTAATTTTTTCGGTAATAACAAACACTTTTCGTAAGTCCTCTGTTTTACACCTATATTCGCTGTCATTATTATGTGTCAAAAGTTTATGAGTTTTTGCACCATGAATTGCTGTTGAATGTTTTAGATTAAACATATCACCAATATCTTTCCATTTCATTCCGCACTCATACCTTAAATAATAAAAAAGATAAAACCTTTTCATTGTCTTGTCCATAAGCCTACAATGTTTATCCAGATTATGCTCTTTTATATAGCTATTTACAGATCCATCTCCCCTATAAACAAAGTCATAATAACCCTTTATTAGTCGAATCAATCCATCTCTATTATCGGCTCGGCTACCCATTCTATCCTTTAAGTACTGATATATTTTTTGCTCTTCTTTCACTCTCATATTATTTGTTTTTTGATTTAATTTCAATGCCTATCTTGACTGGTCTCTTAACACTGTTAGGACAGCTTAGTTTATGATACCCTTTACCATTGCACATTTTACAGTCACAAAGTTCATCTAAATCTGCAATTATTTTTCCTTTCATGCGTTTATTTTTTAGTTTGATGATAATATAAATAGGTTTGGTGATGCTTAACCTCCAGATTGCTCCATCATTATCCAACTTAGCTAATCCATGTAGCCCTATTTAATA
>TARA_R110000737_G_scaffold234416_1_pt1 | contig 25562 bp, 21 predicted proteins | sample TARA_R110000737 | Tara Oceans TARA_R110000737 (sample SAMEA4398027) | marine metagenome | biome: Polar Biome; feature: [SRF] surface water layer (ENVO:00010504); material: water (ENVO:00002006), including particulate matter (ENVO:01000060) such as... | depth 5 m | reverse complement strand
GAAGGATCGTGACTCAAGAGTATTTTAAATTCTTCTTTGCTCAGACCTTCAACGGCTTTTTGCAAGTCACCAGCTTTTTTAAATCCTCCGGCACCCCAGTTTTCTATTCCAACTAAGGCGATTTTCTGTCCATCTCTTTCAAAATGTCTGTGTTCATTAAGCAATAAATCAAAGCCTATTTCCTTTTGAATTTGTTTCAAATAATCCAGATTTTCATCTTTTGCTTGTTGACTTTCCCACTGAATGTAGTCGCCATAATCGTGATTTCCAAGAATGGAGAAAATACCCATAGGTGCGCTTAGTTTCGAAAAGGTTTCCATCCAAGGAAGCATTTCACTCGCCTCATTATTGACTAAATCACCTGTAAAAAGGATGACGTCGCTTTTTTGGTCGTTAACCATATCGATAGCATACTTTATTTTTTCAGGATTGTCAAAACTACCACTGTGAATATCAGAAATTTGGGTAATTCTAAAACCATCAAAAGCTTCGGGAAGGTCCGGAAAAGTCATACTGTGACGAATAACTCTATAATCATATTTCCCGCGAATCATTCCGTATATCATACCGACAAAAGGAATTGCCGCCACTCCTAATGCTATTTGACTTACTGCTTTTCGTCTGCCTGGAAAGAATGAGACTGGTGTTTCTTTAGAAAACAGTTTACGGCCGATGCCAAAAAGGAAGCGATAGATATCTTCTCCAAAAAGGAAAATGATCAAGAAAAAATCAAAGACCATCAGCGTCATCATAAATCCTATTGCATAATTTCGAATAGGGTTTAGATTTTGTGATTTATCACCTGAATTGAATTGATAAATAATATTGGCAATTGCAAGAATTCCAACCACCCAAAAACCAATTTGAATCCACTGATTTTTAGTTACTGTGCGAATGGCTTGAAAAGCATACCATTCGAAAAGTAGAAAAATGAAGATGATAATTAACTGTCTCATAGAATATGAGAACAAAAGTAAACGCATTCAGTTCTCTGACACCTATCTTTAGTAAAATTAACACTCGCGTATTCATTTTTTAATTCTTGTCCCATAAAAGACAAGCCAGAAAAAAGTTCGTTTCTAAAATAATTTATATATTGTAACTGAGGTTATTATGTTTAAACCCGTAAATTTACGCTACTAAAAAAGTTCTATTTGTGAAAAACAATACATCAGTATGGATTTCAAATTCTATTCGCACCTACTCCAACCGTTTAGCGTTGTTATGCTTTTTTGCACTTTTCATGAACTTTAATATAACGGCACAAGACCATATAAACATGGACTTTGTGTTTATTAGTTCTAATTCAACTCAAGCCGACTTTGATGTCATTTTAACCAATGACGGAACAACCACCTTGAAATTTAATAGTATCGTGATGAGAGGTGACAATGATGCAATTGCAAATATTGCTACTGCCGGTTCTGTTGTTACATGTTCAGCTCTTCAAAACAACACAAATCCTGCTTGGTCTTTTCTTGGTAATGTTTGGCCAGGAAATGGCGCTGTTGTTACTTACAATCAAAATGGACCTACTTTTAAACTGAATTTTAGTTCTGATCCACTTTTTTTTCCATCCGTACTTCGACCAAATTTGCCAATTGGAACATCTGTGAATATAGGCCGTTTCCGTTTGTCTATCGCCGGTGGTAGTTGGATACCAAACAGTCAACTTAATTTTACGTGGCATGCCTTAGCCGGCGTAATTTGCGAAAACGCTAGCGGAACCTTAATCACTTTAAACTCTTCGCCATCAACCATTACAAGAATAGTTTCTATAAACCAACCGCTAAATCCAACACCACCAATCGGCGTGATTTCGGGAAATGACACAATTTGCGCCAACGTAGGTTCAGCAAATATTAGTGTGGCTGTAACGGGAGGATCTAGCCCTTACCAATTGGTTTATACCAATGGAACTACAAACGATACAATACTAAATTATTTAAGCGGGACACCAATAACTGTGTCACCGGCGGTAAACACGACATTTACCCTTGTTTCGATCAATGATTCTATAGCTGGACATTCAGGTTCAGCCGTGATAACCATGATAACTACTCCCCCAGTTCCAGATTCAGCTTCATTGGCAACAGTAATTTCTTTGTGTTCAGTGAGTTCAATACCACCGCCAACTGCAACAAGTATCTGTTATGGAGCAATTACTGGGACGCCTGATCTTACTTTCCCAATTCTTGGACAGGGATCGAGTACCGTTACTTGGACATTTGATGATGGGAACGGAAATACTTCAACTCAAACCCAACAGGTTATTATAACGGATACGACAGCTCCAGTTCCTGATATCGCTTCACTTCCAAACTTAAGTGGAAATTGTTCTTTGTCTTTAACTCCACCTACCGCCATCGATATTTGTGAAGGGACAATTACTGCTACAACATCTACAATATCGCCAATTACAACTGCAGGCCTTACCGTGGTAACATGGATTTATGACGATGGGAATGGAAATACTGTCACGCAAACTCAAAATGTAACATTAAACGCTCCAGATGCTTCCGTAACTCAGACGGGCGCTACTTTAACTGCGAATTCTTTGACAGCGTCTTATCAATGGTTAGACTGTGATAATAGTTATGCAATCATTCCTGGTGCGACAAGTCAATCATTTAGCCCAAGTATTTTGAATGGCAATTATGCCTTGAAAGCAACTGAATTTGGATGCACGGATACTTCGATATGTTACAATGTCGATTTCACTGGCTTGGAAGAAACAATTCAAAACGTGGCGATTCAAATTTACCCAAATCCTAGTGTTGGAATTTTTAATGTTGATTTGTTTGGGTTAAATAATGAGCCGCTAGACATGCAAATTGTTGACTTAACTGGTAGATTGATTTTATGGCAGAAACTTGAAAACATTTCTGGAACATCTGTTCAAAAACTAGATATTTCAGAAAACGAAAATGGAATTTATATCCTCAACCTTATCCTCAATAAAAGAGTAGTTCAATCCAAACGAATTATTAAGTATTAAAAGATTCTCTCATTTAGTTTACTTCTAGTTCTCAAAATTTCTGCGAACTATTTTGAATCCAAAAGCTCAATTCTTGGATATGATTTTTATCTAACAGAAAATAATTACATTGTGTGATTAATTTTTAAACCTATTGATTATGAATGAAACTATTTTAGACGATTCAGTATCTGGATCAACAACAGGATTTACAGAAAAAATCAAAGAATACCTTGCTATCATTGGTAAATGGGCAAAATTTTTCTCCATACTTGGATTTATTGGAATGGGATTCATGTTATTGGCAGGCTTGGCTTTTTTACTATTTGGCAGTTTACCAATGGTTGACAGTCTTGGGGGAAGTAGTGTTTCTGGTTACGGAAATATGACATTCATGCCAAAACTAATGGGGTTCATTTATATCATAATGGCAGTGCTTTACTATTTTCCAGTGCTTTACATGTACAATTTTGCAATCAAAATAAAAGTAGCCTTGGCATCCAATAGTCAACATGAATACGAAATTGCTTTTGAGAATTTGAAAAAGCATTTCAAATTTGTCGGTTTAGTAACTGTAGTTATTTTGTCTATTTACGCCCTAATTTTCGTGCTTGGTTTATTAGCAGCAATCATCAGTTAATTAAAGTTTTCGAACCAAATATTTCACCAAAAGAGGAGCTCTTATTAAGTTCCTCTTTTGGTTTACTGATTTCTCAAAAGAAACAACTATGCCTTAATTTGAGATTCGACGCTTAAGTTCTACGAAAAAAACTATTTTTAAAGGAAATAAACTTTTCGCCAAACATGAAACTTGATAAAGCTGCATATCTCTCTATAATTCTTGCTTTTGTTGGAGTCGTTTTGGTTTTGGCAAAAGACTTATTAATTCCCATCGTTCTAGCCATTTTCGTATGGTTCATCATCAGAGAAATTCGAATGGCAATGCGAAAAATAAAATTTGTGCGTCAAAAAATGCCAAGATGGTTGGAGAATGTTTTGGCTTCCTTGTTCCTGTTTTCACTTTTTGGTATAATCATTTCTGTGGTCTCTGCTAATGTTGGACTCTTAAGTAAAAGAATGCCGCTCTACGAAGAAAATGTTAATCAAGTGACCATGCTTATTAATGAGACCTTTAACATAGACTTATTAGAGAAAATAAAAGCATACTCGTTGAATTTAGAATTGGCAAATATTCTTCAAACGGTTTTGAATTCTGTCACCTCTATCTTGGGTAACGCATTTATCATTCTAATATATGTCCTTTTCATGCTACTTGAAGAGGGGGGATTTTTAAATAAAATGCGTGCCATTTATCCAGAAAGAGAGAACATGGATGAAACTTTGAGTATTTTGAATTCTATAGATTCATCCGTAGGTCGTTACTTGCTTTTAAAAACATTAGTAAGTTTTACGACAGGAATATTAAGTTTCATCGTTCTGAAAATAATAGGGGTTGATGGTGCTTTTTTCTGGGCATTTCTGATTTTCGTCTTAAATTTTATACCATTCATAGGCTCACTTGTGGCGATATTATTCCCAACAGCATTTGCATTACTGCAGTTTGGAGAATTTGGACCTGCTATTTGGGTGATATCGGTTATAGGATTTATTCAAGTTTTGGTTGGGAACTTCATTGAGCCAAAAATAATGGGCAACTCTTTAAACTTAAGTCCATTAATAGTAATTATTGCACTTTCTATTTGGGGAGCGTTATGGGGAATTATTGGAATGATTATGAGTGTTCCAATTACCGTTATTCTTTTGATTCTCTTATCCAGGTTCCCAAAAACACGACCCATTGCAATTCTACTTTCTGAGAAAGGAAAACTGAAAGAGCATTAAACTACTTTACAATTTTTGATTCCATGGTCCAGCGCAACACGGCAACTTTTTGCTTTGCCAATGTGACTTTTTCGCCTTCAAAATGCTCCTCCATCGTTCCTTCAAATAATTCTACCCACCTATCAAAATGCTCTTTTTTTAAAGGCATGTGTAAATGCTTTTCTATCACATTTCCCTTATATCCATGCTCATCCAATAAAGCAAAGGACCAAAATTGAACCATTTTAGGCATGTGTGCGGCCATATCAAAGTGTTTGAAAAATGGTGAGAGCAATTCATCCTTTAAAACCTTTCCGTAAAAAGTATCAATTAGAAAGGTGAGATCTTCTTTGGTTTCAATGGGTTTCATAAATGCAAAGGTAATTGTTTGACCATCATAAATAGAAAAAGCCGAAGGAATTTCCCTCGGCTTTTCATTTATATTTACTAACCTTATTTAGTCTTTATCAATCTCGTTTCAGATGTAAATTCATCCCCTTGAACACGCACAATGTATATGCCTTCTGTTAATCCAGAAACATTTGTTGTAATTGTTTTAGATGAATTCGATTTCGTATTCTCTGAATGAACGATTTGCCCCATGGTATTGTACACCGTAATTTTTGGATTTGTTAAATTGGATGGCAGCTGAACTGTCAATTCTCCGTTAGTTGGGTTTGGATAAACAACCAATTCCGCCAATTCCAGAGGATCAAGTCCTAAGAAGTTTGATTTGAAAATTTCACCATCGTCGATTACGAAGTCCAAACCATTCAAATTTGAACTTGAGAATGTTACCGTAAAACTGTAGGTAGAAATTTGATTATAACCAGGTAAATCAATTACAATTTCATAGTTACCATCACCTATTCCCGAGAAAGAATATTCTCCATTTTGATCAGTAACTGTTTGCGCATACAAGTTGCTCGACACTTGTTTTAAGAAAACTTCAACACCTTCAGCCAAAACAACTTGTGCTTTATTGTAACCATTTGGACCATAACCTATAGTACCATTTACTGTTACTCCTCCTGGCAACGATAAACTTGTAACCGGAGTAATATCATAAACACCCGGTGTAGTAGAATTAGTGGTTACCAAGGTTGCTGTTTGCCATGATATGTCAGCGTCATAATAGGTTGCAACGACATCTGTCATATTTATTGGAACAGATCTAATGTAATAAGATGCCTCCGCTACATTTTGGAATGAGTAGGTGTTTGACGTTACCGGCGAAGTTGAAACCAATGAATATGTTGTCGCTATTGTTGGGTTACTATTCACGTTTTGCTGGTAAAGCTCAACTACACCATTGTAGGTTCCAGAGTAAATGATAGTTCCAGTAATGGACGTTGGAGCCGTTATTTGAATCGCTGAAAAGTCATTGAAGCTGCCATCAAAAGAATTTCCACAATGGGAAGTTAGATAACTTCCAATGGTCAGTGATGCGTTACTCATATTGAAAGTTGAGCGCATATGCGTTCCATTCAAAGCAACCGTGCTGCCTGGAACTGGCGAGATTAATGTACTTGTCCCATTCTGAGATAAAAACATGGTATTGTCGGTTGCTTGAGAGAAATTTGCATTGTCAACCGTAATTGTTATCGGTAATGTTTGGTTTATTGCAACTTTCGATGGAGTTGTTTTAATGAGTGTCGGCGGATTTAGATTTCCTGATACAGTGAAGCCAAGAGGTAAACTAATCATTCCTCCAGCACTTTGATCGTAAACACTAACAGTATAATTTCCTAAAGATGCATTATTTGGAATGTGTACGCTACAGTTTACGGATGTTGCCGAAACAGAATTTACAGTTAAATCCAGAATTGTAGACGTCGCCTGACTTATTTTTACTGCGGTCGAAGTTGCATTGGAAAAATTTGTTCCCACTCCAGAAATGGTAATTGGCAGTTGCCAAGTTCCTCGACTTCCCGAATTAGGGGAAACATTCGAAATGGATTGGCCAAAAAGAAATGTGGTCAGAAATATTGCTGATAAAGTGGTAAGTAGATAACGCATAGGTTGAAAAAATTTAATTCTTTTACCGAAAACTACGACATTTTTAGAGACCTTACAATTAATGCCGCCAATTTAACATTTTCATTTACTGTATGTTGCGTTTCATTTATTATCCGGTTTCTTTCGTGCATTCCTTAATTCCATTTCATAACTTCTACCGCTAATTCTTGCTCTTTTAGAAATCTCGTATAAAAAAGCATCGTTGTCAATCGATTCTTGAAGGAAGTTTTTAAAATCTGGCTCATTGTATAATTCTATCAACCACGTACATTTTGCTTTCGCAATTGCGTGTATGAACATAGCGTAATTACTTGGTTCCTTGTGATTGGGAATTAGTAAAATATGATTTAAAGCTCCATCTATATCACCTTTATTGAAAAGGAAAGAGCTGTAATTCATTAATGATTCATTAAATCTTGGATTGATTTTCAATGCTCTTTTGTAATAATCTTCTGCTTCGTCCATTTCTCCCAAAGCGTAATGACAACTTCCCAAATTATTCAAAACATGCGCATGATTTGGATTATACTTTAACGCTTTTTCGTAGGCGGCCAAGGCAGTTTCGTATTCTTGTCGATTGTAATCAAAATTGCCTTCGTGCCAATAAATTGGTGTGGTTGTGGGATCTATGGAATAAAAATTCTTGTCAATTTCGGACAAAGCCAGTTCGTCTCCGTTTGATTTAAAAATGAAATAGTTTCGTTCATTGTTTATCCAAGAAACAGATAAAGTCAGAATGCCGATTAAGAGGACTGCCAAGCTCACTTTCCCAAAATTCAAGCCTTTCTGAGCTATTCCTCTAGTGTTAAAACTAGGAATGAAAAACAAAAACAATAAAATTAAGGTTTCTATTTTCTCTATGGGAAAAGAAAAATTTGATAGCAGTACATATCCGGCAATACCAGCAAACAAGAGTATTTTAGTCTGGTTTTCTATATCAGATTTATAAAGTAAAACTATTCCAATCACAAAAAATCCAATGAAAATAAGAAGTCCAATTAGGCCATTTTCGACAGCAATTTGAATAAAGTCATTGTGTGCTCGTTGATAAAAAACAGTGCTTTCTTCTGCTTTCGTGAATCCCAAAGGTGTATTCAATATTTCTATTTTCCAATCGCCAGAGCCCTTGCCGAAAATTGGCGACTGTTTCCATAAATCGATGGAATTGCCCCAGATTTGAACCCGTTCATTTCCACTTCCATATCTAGTTTCCAACAAATTTCGAACTACTGGAATCTTTTTTCGAAGAGGACTGGCAACGACAAAAATGCCTCCTAGAATCGATAAAAACATCAATCCATAAGCCATTTTCTTGATTTTTGGCTTTGCTTTTTGAAAGAAAAAAACAAGAGCAAAAAATGGGTAAATTCCAAAAAGAACTAAGATTGAAGCTCGATTTAACAACAAGCTTACCGTCGCAAAAAGCAATAATAGTATGGAAATGAGAAATATCTTTTTCGCTTTCGTTTGCGCATAATACAACCCAACAGTTAGAATTGGAACAAGGAGAACCAAAACCTCACTGAACTGATTTCTATTCCCAAATGTAAATCGAAACTGGTACGTTGATAAATGAGAATAATCACCTGTTGAAATCAACCCTCTGATTTCCAAAAAAGTAATCAATATAATTGATGTAATTAGAACCGCCAAAACTGTTGAAATTTTCGAATAAAAATCTTTCAAACTATTCGCTTCTCGATAAAGTAAAACAACCGACAAAGGCGCAAGAATCAATGGAATTGTTCTCACCATTGCATCCCAAAAATTATAGGACCAAAAACTTTGAGCCAAATAAAGTAAAACGAACAAAAACCAAGTTGTAAGCGCAATTGACCATGGAATCTTTACTTTTTTTCCTATAAATAGAATTACAAGACAAAACATAGAGACAAAAATCCATTTCGGTGTTGCTGAGTAGTTTTGAATTTGAGGATAATAGAGATAGAATAGGCCAGCGAAAAGAAGAAACGCAAGCATCATCAGTTTTGATGAATTTGGTATAGCCGTAATCTTCTCTTTCATTTTACTATTCTAGTTTAATCATTTTATTTTCAAGGTTTAAACCACCCCGAATACTTCAAATAATTATTCGCAATCCGCATCACTTCTCCTTCGAAAAGTTCTGGTGAAATATCTTTTACTTTCTTTGCTGGAACACCTGCCCAAATAGAACCTTTTTCAACTCTCGTCCCTTCTAAAAGAACTGCTCCAGCGGCAATTATACTTCCTGATTCTATGTAGCAGTCGTCCATAACGATAGAACCCATTCCGATGAGAACGTTGTCTTCAACTGTGCAACCGTGAACCAAAGCGTTGTGACCGATAGAAACATTATTGCCCAAAATGGTTTTCGTTTTCTCGTAAGTGCAATGAATTACTGCGCCGTCTTGAACATTTACTTTGTTCCCCATTCGGATTGAATTTACATCTCCTCGAATAACCGCATTAAACCAAACGGAACATTGGTCGCCCATGATTACGTCGCCAACAATCGTTGAATTTTCTGCGAACCAACAATCTTCACCATTTTGAGGCGTGAAACCTCTGCATTCTTTAATTAGTGCCATCTTTTTATTTAAAATGTTTTAGAGCTTCCCGGCGCGCTAGGCCTTGAATATTTTCTTGTTCTACAAAATTCTTCACCAATTCAGGTTGAAATTTGGCATATTGCCTTAACGACCAACCTATCGCTTTTTGTATAAAAAATTCTTTGTCGTTTCTGTTTTCTTTGATGAGTGATTTCAATAGTTCAAAATCCGTTTTGTCTTTGTATTTCAATTGATGAATAATACATGATCGGCGCAACCAAAAATTGTCTGATTCTCTCCATTCATTTAACCAAGCCGACTTGTTTTCGGGAAATTGAAGGTTGTATTTTCCAAGAAGATTAGCCGCTATTCCATCAACACTATCCCACCAAGAGTGATTTACGAGTAAAAAGTGAATTTGAGTAATATCCTCTTTTCTAAATGTTTTTGGTTTAAAAGTATTAGCCCAATCCAACGCAAAATATTGACATTCACGTTGCGGCTTTTCCCAAAGTTCTCGGATGAAATCCCAGCGATCTTCACTACTAATTTCTTTGTTCATCCGTGGAAAAAACTCTTTTTGAATTTCTTTTCTTGCGTCAGACATTAATCCAAAATATTCAAATTTATTGCGCATGTAGGCAGCCATTTTATCGGCACGCTCTGTATCGTGGCGTTTTTGAAAAGCGTCGACAATTTCCGAAATCATGGATTAAAGGTAAACAAAAAAGAGGTTGAACGATAGCCCAACCTCTTAGTGTTTTTATTCTTTTCTGATATCAAATGTCCAATTGATAAACCTCTGTTAATTGAGAATTATTTTCAAAATTAACACCAAGGTCTTTGATAATTCCATCCTTAATGTCATAAACCCAACCGTGTATTTGTAATGGTTGTTTACTTTTCCAAGCAGATTGGATAATAGATGTTTTTGCTAAATCCATAACTTGTTCCACCACATTCAGTTCTACAAAACGATTGAATCTAGAAGTATCATCCTTAATAGCGCTCAATTCGTCATTATGAAAACGATAAACATCTTTAATGTGTCGAACCCAATTGTCTATCAACCCCAATTGCTGATTTCCCATTGCCGCCTTCACACCACCACAACCATAATGACCGCATACTATAACGTGTTTTACTTTCAAAACATTTACAGCGTAATCCAATACACTCAACATGTTCATATCTGTATGCAAAACCATGTTCGCAATGTTACGATGGACAAACACTTCTCCCGGCTGAGCACCAATAATTTCATTTGCCGGAACTCGACTGTCAGCGCAGCCTATCCATAGTAATGGCGGTTGCTGACCATCCGCTAGTTTATTGAAAAAATTTGGATCTTTCTCTAAATTTTTAGCTACCCATTCCTTGTTATTCTCTAATAGAGATTTATAATATTTTGTCATGATTATTCAGTTTTTAAATCTCCCAAAGAAGATATATTAATTAGTTCAACTTTAATGTTTTCGGAAACTGCTGTTCTGGTAATATATTCTCTCAGTTCCGAAAGCACATCGTAATCTATCGTTCTGCATAATGAACCATCAATTCGCAAAGTTGAATTTGGTTCAATTCTTCTCAATTCATGCATTAATCCACCTTTGTTTAGAAAGCTAACTTGCTCAGCAAGAACCAGCGTTTTCGTATTTCCATCCACAATTGTTTCAAAATCATTATGGAAATTTCTTTTTAAAATGTAGAATATTGCAACTGCCATTCCCATGCCTATTCCCGCTAATAGATTGGTGAAAAGAATTCCAACTACTGTGACAATAAAAGGTAAAAATTGTTCCCAACCTTGCGAGTACTTTTTCCTAAAGATCGCAATATTAGCTAGCTTATATCCGACAATAAATAGTATCGCTGCCAGCGAAGCGAGTGGAATTTTATTTAAAAGTTGAGGTATTAATGCTACTAAAATCAACAAGAAAAAACCATGAATTATAGCCGATAATTTTGACTTTGCTCCAGCATTTATATTCGCAGAACTCCGCACGATAACTTGAGTGATTGGCAATCCACCAATCAAGCCAGAAACGACATTACCTATTCCTTGAGCGCGTAATTCTTTACTAGTTGGAGTAATATGGTGATCCTTATCCAGTTTATCTGTTGCTTCTACACTCAATAAAGTCTCTAAACTACCCACCAAAGCCAACGTTAAGGCAATTACATAAACCTGCGGATTCAATAATGACGAAAAATCTGGAAATCGAAAGAAGGAGAAAAATTCACCAAAGCTTGAAGCCATAGGCAGAGCAACTAGGTGTTTCGGCGACAAATAAATGTCTGCCCAGAATAGTTGATACAATTCATTCATTCCAATTCCGAGTAATACCACAAATAAGGAACCCGGCAATATTTTAAATACTGCGAATCGCTTTAAAAATGGTTTTTCGAAAAGGACTAAAACTACTATTGATAAAATTGAGATAATAATTGCTCCAGGCTCCAAAGCGTTGAAAGCATACAACAATTCAGAAAATGTATTGTGCCCATCACTTTGGAAAAAAGCTTCATCGCCAAAGAAATCTTTGTCGTAACCAAAAGCATGGGGTATTTCTTTAAGAATTAAGGTTATACCAATACCAGCCAACATCCCTTTAATAACTGAAGTTGGAAAATAATTACCTATAACACCAGCACCAAGCACTCCAGCAACAAATTGTATTATTCCAGAGAGGACAACAGCTGTTAAGAATGCCTCGAACGAGCCCATTGTCATAAGAGCGGCTGAAACGATGGTTATTAATCCTGCGGCTGGTCCTGAAACGCCTAAACGCGATCCACTGAAGAATCCAACTACTATTCCACCAATAACTCCAGCAATAATTCCTGAAAATATATTAGAAAATTCTTCGTGTCCTGCAACAGAAGTTGAAGAAAGTCCAATACCCAAACATAGCGGTAATGCTACAAAAAAGACGACAAAACTGGCGGGTAAATCCTGTTTCCAAGTCTTAAATAATTCTTTCATTTAAATGATTTAAGCAAATTATAAAAAAGCGCGGTTCTTTAATAATTAACTTAATTCAGGAGGAAAATATGGTACGGCTAAATAAATTGGCGAGTAGTTCTTGTTGACGTGTATGATGTAATATTTTTCTAGAAAAACTTCGGTGGCATGATCTGTGAACAAATGAAAACGCGGTTCATCAAAGTCCAAAGCTTGCACCTCAAAAGTCGTTGAGAAAGTTTCTTGTTGTTCCTCGGTAGCAGAAATGCTGGTCAAATCATCCACTTCAAGCATGAAAAATTGTACAGCCGACATTGCCAAAAGACCAACGAATACCCATAAAAATATGCTTCTATTTTCTATCATACCTTAATGACGAAGATAACAAAAATGAGTTTGAAGCCTTCACAATAATTCTCAATTTAAAAAAGTGGAATCTAAGAGATAACTTCTAGCTCTTTTCCAACTTTAATAAACGCAGCAATTGCTTTATCCAAATCAGCTTTCGTATGGGCTGCGGAAATTTGTGTTCTAATTCTTGCCGCTCCTTTTGCAACAACAGGGTAAAAGAAACCAATTGCATAAACTCCTTCTTTCAATAATAAGTCGGCAAATTTCTGCGACAAAGCAGCATCATAAAGCATAATTGGAACAATTGGTGAATCACCCGGTTTGATATCGAATCCAGCGGCAACAATTGCACTTTTGAAGTATTTCGTGTTTTCTTCTAATTTGTCTCTAAGCTCCGTTGTTGAACTTAAAATATCAAAAACTTTAATGGATGCTCCAACGATATTTGGCGCTAAAGAGTTTGAGAACAAATAAGGTCTAGAACGTTGACGCAACATATCAATTATTTCTTTTGGACCAGTTGTATAACCGCCCATTGCGCCACCTAATGCTTTTCCTAATGTTCCCGTGATGATGTCAACACGATCTGAACAATTATGATATTCAGGAACTCCACGACCTGTTTTGCCAATAAATCCAGCTGAGTGACATTCATCTGTCATCACCATAGCATCATATTTATCAGCCAAATCACAGATTTCATTCATTTTTGCGATATCACCGTCCATAGAGAAAACTCCATCCGTAACAATTATTCTATGTCGTTGTGCTTGCGCTGCTTTCAATTGCTCCTCCAAATCAGCCATATCAGAATGCTTGTAACGGTAACGTTGTGCTTTACATAAACGAACACCGTCAATAATAGAAGCATGGTTTAATTCATCCGAAATAATGGCATCTTGAGCATCAAAAAGAGGTTCGAAAACACCACCGTTAGCATCGAATGCCGCAGCATATAAAATTGTATCTTCTGTTCCATAAAACTCAGCAATTTTCGCTTCCAATTCTTTATGAATATCCTGAGTGCCACAGATAAATCTTACGGATGACATTCCGAATCCATGGGTATCTAAAGTTTCTTTTGCTGCCTGAATAACTTCTGGATTTGAAGATAAACCAAGGTAATTATTTGCACACATAATCACGACATCTTCTCCAGTACTCACATGCACATTTGCACCTTGAGGTGTTGTGATGATTCTTTCGCGTTTGTAAATCCCACCTTCCTCGATGGATTTCAATTCGTCTGCTAAATAATTCTTAATTTTTCCGTACATGATTTTCTGAGCTTTGAACAAAGATAATTGTTTCAGGAGATAAGATAAAGGTCATGCCAAATTTCCATGAAAATTATTGATATTGGGTTAATAAAACCCTAATTATTTTATTGAGTAAACCAAGACTGTATTACCGGTTATTTATACATCAATTTGCACAAACATGAACAGATCAAGTAATTAAAATGACTGATTTCCAATCTTTTTTAACAATAAATGGCTATATTGAGGAAAATACAAACTAAAAACCAATTAATAATGAAAAGATTCTTACCAATTAAAAAGGGAAAAATGGCTGCCTTTGTTGTAGCTATTTTTATGTTTGGGATGCTGAATGCTCAAACCGTTTCAGGAGTAGTATCTGATTCCTTCACAGGTGAAACAATTTATGGCGCAACTGTGCAAATAAAGGGGAAACCTGGCCAAGGAACGTTAACAGATCTGGATGGGAAATACACAATTCCTGCTCTGGGAACAGACGTACTAATTGTTAAATATATTGGGTATGTTACAGATGAAATTTCTGTAAACAATCGCACAATAATTGACATTAAATTAAAAAATGTTCAAGTTGATTTGGATGAGATTTTTGTAGTAGGTACAAGAAATCCAAATCGAACGGCTACAGAAAGTGTTGTTCCAGTAGATGTGTTGGATATGAAAGAATTGTCAGCGCTGGGTTCACAAACTTCAGTTAATGACATAATGAACATGGTTGCACCGTCTTTTACATCACAACCTCAAACTGTAGCTGATGGAACGGATCATATTGACCCAGCCTCATTGCGTAATTTAGGTCCTGATCAAGTATTGGTACTTATTAATGGTAAAAGAAGGCATACATCTTCCTTAATTAATATTAATGGAACTGTCGGCGCAGGTAGTGTAGGTACGGATATGAATGCCATTCCCACTGCAGCCATTGACAGAATTGAAGTATTAAGAGATGGAGCAGCTGCCCAATATGGTTCGGATGCAATTGCTGGTGTTATCAACATTGTACTTAAAGAAGGAACTGATAAATTAGATTTTGCCGTTAACAGTGGTGTCAACATGAGTGAAAATGGAAATGATCATACCGGAGGTATCGATGGTGAGAGAATTGATATTTCCGCGAATTACGGGATGAAGTTGGGTAAACAAGGTGGTTTTGTCAACTTCACTGGAAGCATTGGCGTCAGAAAGCCATCCTCACGAGCGAAGGAGTTTTCTGGTAAAATTTATAACAGATTTCATGGTGCAGAAAGAGTTTTTGCTGCAGGTGGTGGAAGTGTTGGTGATATGACTTTAGCTGATTACCAAACGGCGGCAGCTGGATTAGATTATTTATCCGCTGCAGACCAAAGCACAATAGCGGGTTATGACCTTAGTAATTCTGCGGATGTTACTTCGTTCAGATCTATTTTAGGTCAAAATGCTGATGAAGAGGAATTGGCCGCAAGAGGATTAAAAAGATCTGATTTTAACTTTAGAGTTGGACAATCCCAATTAAGAGAAGGAAAGTTTTTCGCCAACATGTCAATTCCGATAGCTGATAAAGCTGAATTTTATGCGTTTGGTGGCTCGTCTTACAGACAAGGTTTAGCAGCAGGGTTTTATAGAAGACCCGAACAAGGTGATGGTAGAGCAAACACAGCAGCGTTCCCAAATGGTTTTTTACCAGAAATAGGATCTGACATAGTTGACAATTCATTTGCTTTTGGTTTAAAAGGTAAGTTGAACGCGTGGGATGTGGATTTCTCAAACACTTGGGGAAGAAACTCTTTTGGATATACCGTATACAACTCTAGTAATGGATCTATGGGAGTAGCTACTCCACGTGAATTTGATGCTGGGACAAATGCTTTTTCTCAAAATACTACAAATCTAGATTTTACCCGTTTTTTCAAGGATAAATTGCAAGGTTTGAATCTCGCCTTTGGTGCGGAATATCGAGTAGAAAATTTTCAAGTAACAGCTGGTGAAGAAGCTTCATACGCAACTTATGATATAAATGGTGAAGTAGTTCAAAGCTCTACGCCGGATTCATTAAAAGTGAAAAATAATTTTACGGGTGCAAATTTGGCAGGAGCTGCTCAAGTATTCAGCGGGTTTACACCAAACAATGAAGTAAATAAAAACAGAAATAGTATTGCTGGTTATGCTGATGCAGAATTGGATGTTACTAAAAGTTGGGTAGTTGGTGCTGCCGTGAGAATGGAAAGTTATTCGGATTTTGGTGAAACTGTAAATGGGAAAATTGCTTCTCGATATAAAATCACAAAAAACATCGCTTTGAGAGGAGCTTATAGCACTGGATTTAGAGCACCTTCTCTTCACCAAAAGTACTTTAGTAGAAGTAGCACTATATTTGATGCAAATGGAAATGTTCAAGAAATTGGAACATTTTCAAATAACAGTAGAGCTGCTGACTTATTAGGGATTCCTAATCTAAAACAAGAAACTTCCCAAAACAGCAGTTTTGGTGTAACAATGAAAGCTCCTAAACTTAATTTAAGTTTAACGGTAGATGTATATCAAATCAATATCCAAGACCGTATTGTATATACTGGATCTTTCTCAGCAGGTTCTGACCCAGAATTACAAGCAATTTTTAAAGCTGCTGGTACTACAAGTGCAGCCTTCTTTGCAAATGCTATAGATACGAAATCTCAAGGGTTAGATATCGTTATTTCGCATAGAAAAACGGCAGGAAAGAATTTCTTGTTTAAAAATGATTTTTCAGCAACTTTCTCCGAAACTCGGCAAGTTGGGGATGTGAAAACTACAGAACAATTGAAAAACCAAGTAAATACATTTTTTGGCGAAAGAGAAAGACTGTTTTTGGAAAGCGCAAGACCTCGAGTTAAGTTAAACCTTACCAATATTGTAGAATATAAAAATTGGAGCTTTATGCTGCGAAACGTATATTTTGGAGAAGTTACAGATCCAGATTCTTATGCTGATGTTGATGGTGATGGCAATCCTATGCTTACCGTATACGCAGGTAAAGTAATTACAGATTTATCAATTGCATATAAAGTAAGTCCTAGCTTTAGAGTGACTGTAGGTTCTAACAATTTATTGGATATCTATCCAGATGATAATAGATTGAAATCTACTTCTGACAACCAATTTGTATATTCAAGAAGAACTTCACAGTTTGGATATACAGGTAGATATGTATTTGCTAGAATTAATTTTACTTTCTAATAATTGCAACAAATCAATTTAAAAAACCTTCTAGAGCAATCTAGAAGGTTTTTTATTTAATGCAATTTTCTATTTGTTGAAAGCCCATTTAGACAATATCACTTGACTTTATTGCCTTTGGGAAAGAAATGCTTGATAGAATAAACCGTTTTACAGTTTAATTCGTGTTAGAAATTATACTTCATATCCCTCAAATTCAAAATCGAGAACGAAACCTTCCAAGTAGCTTGCGGGGTTATATTGTTTCCATCCGACAAAACTCCATAAACACCAACTCTCAATTTACGTTTTGAAAATTTGAAATTTCGCTCCAAACCGGCGAGCATTTCGTAATGCAACCAGTCGAATTCTTCAACATATAGAACGCCTGCTCCAATGACCAAACCAATTCCCGTTTTTTTCATGAATGGAATTTTGTTGAGGATAGCTCCATTATCATGATGAACGATATGACCTTCGTAAAATATTTTCCGTGATGGAAGAGAACTATCTAAATCTTGAAAAGAGTACAAAGGATTAGAAAACCAAAAAGGATCGCTTCGTCGATGAAATTTAAAATCGGCATCATACAAAGCTTTTGAAGATAAAAATTTACCAGTCTTAATATGGTAACTTGAAGTGCCAATTGTTCCTATTTTGAAAGTTTGTCTCATCCCGAGAAGTCCATATTCGTGATTGATATCACTACCGAAAATTTTTGGAATTCCACGTTCATAACGAACGTAAAAAGTTGGCCATTTTGAACCTAAAGTCACTTTCCTATTTGGTTCACGCATGTACTTTTGACCTGGAATATAATACAATGAAAAAGATCCAAGCATGGCTTGATAAGCATTGAATTTATCTGGCAACTCGTTCGGAATAGCGTTATCGAAAACAGTAATAAACTTATACTCATCAACCGATCGTCGTTCTGAATATTCGAGTTCTATTTCAGAATAAAATCCGTTAAAGATTTCTCGATAATGATTCGCTGACAAAAAAGTTTTCTCAATAAAATTGCTTCGCTTGTAGATTTGAGTAATTGCATCAAAGCTTCGCAAGACATTGAAATCATGTTCGAACCGTACTGATATATTGCCAAAATGAAAAGGATCATAACGATAAGTTCCATTAACGGCGCCTTTCACATCGTTGTTTAATAAACCATATGTTACTTCGCCATAACCATCAAAGAATTTCTCATTCTTCCATTTTTTGAAATAGTTAAACCCAGGAGCTATACGCGGTCCGGCAATGTACAACGGCCGAGCAAAAGCTGCCAAGGAATTAATACTCCATTGAGTTTTATTCTCTCTATTTCGGCGATCAACCCCCCACCAAAGGACTTTGAGGGCGGTTACTTTATTAAAAACTTGATCTACTGAATCGAGATACTCTTTTTTGTTGTGCGCTATCTCAATACTGTCTTTTAAATGAATATAGAGTCGTTCTTCCTCCGTTAGCGTTGTTCCTCTCTTCTCGTTCCAATAAGAGGTGTCTTTTTCATATGCCTCCTGCTCAGTTACAGACAATTCATTATTGAAAAACTTTGCTGGATAATTTGGTTTGAAATTGTAATCTTTGAATTGTGATAGGGTAACACATTCTGATTCTGAGTTTTTATATTTCGTTCCGTAAGTCAATTTTTGGGTACGCAGCACATTCAAAGTATCTCCGTAGTTATCATATTCTTGGTAGATGGTGAAATGATCGTACATATGAAGATTACCTTTCTCCATGGTCAATTCTAGTTTTTGAACCATCCACAAAGTATCAATTACCCAAATGGTGCCTGACAAGGTTGTTGTAGCGCTATTTCTAGCGATAATCTTAATCTTGCTTATATGTTGCCCATTTTCTTCGTATTGTTCCTCTAAACGGTATTTATAGCTTAAGATTCCTGGGCCTGAAATTGGCGAACTTACAGGTGTTTCATGTAAATCATCCAAATGAAGTAAGTTCTCAAAGAAATTAAAATTAGATTTGACTGTGGTTGTATAGTACAAATTTCTTGTTCTACCCCTTACCTCGTATGCATTTCTGAATTCCTTGACATCTCGCGGAGGACTGTAGTTTCTTGTCAGCTGTACCTCCACCAAATTCATATTGTTTGTCAATTTGGCCAATTCTGCCTCTTGCGCTTTTTTCTCTGCAGCAAAAGGGTCTATCTCCGTATCAACTTCGGATTCCTTTTTCTGTTTGGCCTTCTCTTCTTTTGCCTTTTCCTTTTCGGATTTTTCTTTTTCCTCGTTTTCTTCTCGGATTATTTTTTCCGTTGCTCGAGTATAGACTTCCACTTTATGTGGATAATTCCATTGATTAATTTGATCGCGACGTTTGACGACTTCCAACATAATATCTCTACCAGGATTGGTTTTTTTCGCCGAGACTTCTACATCAATAATGTCTTGAATTTTCGTTGGTTCCAAATTGAAATTCTTCAATATAGGAGAATCGCTCATTGGAAGATAATATTCCAAATTATCATAACCAGTCGAAGTTATAATTACATAATATTCTCCTGGCATGAGTCGCATTTCGAAATATCCGTTGGCGTCTGCAATGGTTCGAAGTCCATCTGTATTTTTGACAAATAACTTGGCGTGAGGAATGGGTGTGTTTCTTTCATCAGAGATTACACCTGAAAAAAGTTGTTGCGCAAAGGATGTTGTTTGGAAGAAGAGAAAAATCAATAAAAAAACAACCTTCATATAAGTATAGACCTTAAACTACTTAAAAAGTTACACTTCTGGTTGAATAAAACTATAACTCTTAAAAACAAAAGTTGGAAGGTTCGATATATCTTTAAAGCTGTCAATTACCAATTCTTCGGTGGATAGATCCATAATTTGGAATTCACTAAGAACTTCATCAAAAAGCACCAAGCCAAAATTGCAGTTTTTCCAGTCTTTAAATTCAAGAATATCTTCCGCGTAAATTGCTCTGCGGTTTATGTCGTACACTCCAGAAAATTTATCTTTGAGTTGAAATTCGATTTTTGCGCCGTTCCAAGCATATTCGTCCTTTGAATAAAAGATAGAATTATGAATTTGTTTTTGATAGCCAACAATTTTATCTTCGACTCGTAGCCGAAAACGATTGGTTTCAATTGTCATTTTTCTTTTGTTGCTCCATGTATTCAAGATGCTTTTTCATTCTATTCATCATCCATGTTTTCATGAAAAACATCATTAAACAAATCAAAGTGAAAACATAGTAATAAATCCATGTTTTATACCCTTCAGTAATGCAAAAGTAAGTGACAATGGCAAAAGTTACTATTGCCCCAACAAGCCAAAAAAGGCGCATTATTTTATTATAGAATTCCATGGATTATAATTTTCTTGCTTACAAAGATAAGAAGTTAAATCAACTATTTATCCAGATCTATTTTACCAGTTGGTCGTATAAAAGTGTAGGTACTAAAATCTTGCTTCGTGCGCACACCTTGACCATATAGAATACCTTCGGCCGTCTTAACGACAACACTTTTTTCTGTAAAAATCAAACTGTCTTTCTGATTCCAGTTTAATTCTTCCGTTTCCATACGTTGATCTTTCTCGTAATTATAAAGTCGGACCGAATCTCTAACAAACATTTTACCTTCTTTTGTTCGCACTTCACCATATAATGCCGTTAAAGTGGAAACTATATGACCATCTTCGTCATAAAAATCAACCTTTAAACCATCTTTCAATTTTGTAACTTGTTCAGGGTTTGAATAAGTTTCGGCCAATTTTGCGAATATTCGAACTTTAGCGTATCCTCCGTCAGTGTAGAAAACTTCCATGTCTTTTACAACCTCATCCGGTGCCTTTGGATCATAGGTTACGCGACGAATCTGATCTAAATCATTTACGCATGAAAAAAGGAATCCTGCCAACACAAGGCTAGCAGGAATTCCAAAATTGATTTTTATATTTTTAAATGAGAGCATTAACGAATGGTTACGTTCACACCCCAGCAAGAAAGATTAACACTTTGTCCTTTTGTGAAACCGTTATCAAACAATTCACTAGAAGTCGGGAAGTTACTAGAATATTTTCCTGAAATCCCTGCTCTTTCATATAAGTCAGATGCATAGTAGTAATTGAATTTACGTTCAACTGTACTAGTACCACAGCTATTTGCCATTTGAGCTACACATTGTCCAGCCATCTTCAATGCCTCGCTTCTGTTTTTACCAGAAATTCCCATTGCAGAATTGTACGCTGTTTTGTAGTTACCTTGACTGAACTGCATTTTCAAAATTTCATATTCAATATCTTCACCAGCAGCAGCATCAGGAGCATATGGTTTTGCATCTCGGTACGCAGACATTGCTTCGTTGTAACGTTTTTTACCTACTAATAATCGAGCTTTCAAAATCATTGTTTCAAAACCTGGATCTATAGTAATCATGGTATCAATCAACATTTCGTATTCTTTGCTTCCTTCACAAGACTTCGCTTCTAAAAGAGTTAAGAAGTTTTTAACTGTAGCTTTTTTCGCTTCTTTTTCCTGAGGAAGAGCAGCCATAAAGCCTTTTAATTCTGGAAGAATATCATCGCAAGTTTTTACCACATAACTCAAGTATGTGTTTAACGTCTCTTGAGCCGTAGCTGACATTTTCGCATCAGCTACCAATTTAGACAAAGTAAAATATTCCGTAATATATCTTTTCTTCAAAGCTGGTTTATCTTTTGCTTCAGCAGAGTTCAATAGTAACAACAAGTTATAGTCGTACATACCTACATAAGCTTCGTCCAATTTTAATCCTGCATTTCTCATCCCTTTTACAAAGAATTCATCTGCCGCTTTGTAGTTTGGTTTTGTTGATGTTAACTCATATTGAGCACGTAACAAATATGTTTCAATTCCAACATGACCAGCTTTTTCAGCACGCTCATATACAGCCATCAAAGTATCAGTATATGCTTTTTTCTTCACATCATCTTTTTCTTCGGTAATTGTGTTACGTAATGTACCAATCAAACGATCATAATTCGCTTTATCATATCCACCACAAATTTTCTCACCTTTTAAGTAATATACTGAAGCACCTGCGAAGTTGTTAATTTTCAACTCTTCACCAGCTAAAAAACGCATTCTTAGACATTCTCTCTCTTCATCTGTTTCTTGAGCAAAAGCTCCAAAACCAATTAGTAAGGTAAGTGCTAAAAAAATTCTTTTCAATTTCATCTTTTCTATTTATTAATCCAATTTAACTTTTCTGAACCATTTGTCCGCCGATGAAGGCGAGATTATGATTCCAACGTTGAAGCCAACAAAACTTTCGTTTATCGCTCCTGGCTCTGTGTTACTTCTCTTGCCTATATTAAAACCTAAGTTTAACGAAGAGTAAGAGTATTGAGCAACCAACGGTATACCAATTCCAAATGTTGTGCCAAACTCTTTATAACTGGTGTTGCCAACCTGGTATGGTAAGCTAGAACTATAGGCGCCAACTCTATACTTCATTCTATTCCAAATACTTGTGGTTCCAAAGTTTTTATACAAATCGATGTTTGGCGTATATTGAATACCTAAGGATACTCTTGAAAAATCCGCGGTATAAGGTGTATTTAAAGGTTTGTAATCAAATCCAAAATCAGTAAAAGCAGTATTTTGATATTCAACAACGTAGTTTAATTCAGAATCGAACTCTTTATTTTTCTTCGTTATTCGATGAAATTTCTGAGCATAGTTTAATCCTAACTTCAAAGCTGGGGCGGAATTAATCCGTCCTGATGTATCTGAAGAAGCTAATACATTTGAAGCGCTTCCTGTTTCAAAATAATATAAATCATCGGTCGAGGAGGTTCTTAATTTCTGAGATGGATCGTAATATGCGCTTACGTGTATATTATTCTTTTCATTCAAATTATATCGAACTGAAGCAGAAACGTCATAATGAAAAGAACGTAAACGTTCTGAGGTAATAGCTACCCCTCCTTTCGATTCTCCAACAAAAACACTGGTTCGTGAATTTGATACTTGTCCATACAAATAGCCAAGGTTGGTACCTACAGCAACAACCAAATTTTTTCTTTGAATAAGATTTGCAGATAATGCTACAAATGCTTTTGAAATATTACCTTTTCCTTCATATTCAAAACGCAAAGAATCACCATCAACTACGGTGTACCGCTGAAAGGCATAACCTCTTCGAGCATATGGGTTGATCCCCATAGCAAGTCCAAAACGTTTTGCAAATGGCACGGAGAGGTACATATGCTCTAAACCAAAATATTGTGTTGTATTTGTAACGCCCCCATCTTCAACATTAGAATATTGTCCATTTAAAGAAAGTGAAAACAATGGATATCCCTTTGCTCCAGAGGCATGTGAAGCCGAGTTATAATAATTCACCATTGTTGAATCCGTGTAAGCAAAACTCGAATTCCCTAATGCTCGCTGAATTGGATCGCTTGAGTTCGCCAAAATTCCAATTCCATAATATGAATATGGATTTGACAAGGTAACTTGGCTTTGGGCCAATACAGGCGCAATAAGTAATATGAAATTCAGGAAGTATTTACGCATTCTGCTGATATATGTAATATAACCCATATAAGGTTAGATTTTCGTGTGCAAAGATGTTATTTTTCGAATCGAATTCAAAGTATTTCATATCTCCACCTGTCACAAAAAACGTTAAGCCTTGATAATCTTGCGAATAGCGATTCATGAGTTGAATTATTTCTCCTTTCATTCCATTGATAACGCCAGAATGGATGGAATCTTGTGAGTTGGCACCTATTAAATTTGCTTCACCTTTCGTTTCCAGTAAAGGAAGCTTTCCAGTAAAATGATTTAGGGATTCATATCTCATTCTCAATCCAGGCGAAATGGAACCACCCAAGTATTGACCTTTTTCATTAACAAAATCAAATTTTATGCAAGTGCCTAAATCAATACTCACCTTGCATCCCATAGGATTCATGTGTTGAATTGCTACCGCGTTCGCCAATCTATCCAACCCAAGTGTTTTTGGGGACTCATAAAGGTTTTCTATCTCCATTTTTAAATCTGATCTCAAAACAGAATATGTTGAGTTTCCCATGAATGCTTTCAATTCTTCGTCTGCCAAAACAGATGATACAAAAATTGGAGTTGCACCGTATTTTTCGATAAAAGTTTTGAAATCATCCTTTTTAGAAAGATTAAAAAACATTAATTCAACGATTTCACTTTGATAAAAAGCAGCCACTTTGATGCGTGTATTCCCTGCATCGACGATTATAACTTCCATCTTTTTATCTGACATTCAACAAAGATAAGCTACCAAATTAAAAAAAAAGGAATTTTTGTTTGAAGTTTAAATTAAGTTCGTACTTTTGCCCTCACAAATTTAAGTAGGTGATGTAGCTCAGTCGGTAGAGCAAAGGACTGAAAATCCTTGTGTCGGCGGTTCGATTCCGTCCATCACCACATTGTAAGGGAAGCTCAAGCTTCCCTTTTTTTATTCCCCAAAAACGAACTTTTTTATCCCTAAACAGTTATAAATGAATTATCTTTGGTTATTAATCATTTAAATAATGTCCCAAAAATTACTTTTATCAATCCTAATTGTCATTGGCTTTTTTAACATATCATTCGCTCAGTCGTATCACCCTATGCTTGATCACAACAGTGAATGGCATGTCACAACTTGCTTTTCAGGATGTCTAACAGATGTCTATTACACAGATGGCGATACGCTTGACAATGGAATGACCTACACGGTGTTAAATGGATACCATTATATTTCCCGTACTTTCTGGATTAGAGAAAATGTTCCTGAACAAAAGGTTTTCATGTCATATATTGATCCAGTGCGTGGAAGAGAAGAAGTTTTGCTTTACGACTATTCAGTAACCGTCGGCGACACAATAGAAATGCACAATCCAGTTAGTCCTTTTGCATTTGATGGCGGTTATTTTAACGTTGATTCAATTATTAGTATTCCCCTTTTTGATGGACAGAATTATCGTAAATATTATTTCTCTCCAACGGCTAATAATCCGAGTACAGAGCAACCTGTTTGGATAGAAAGTTTAGGTTCACTTACGATAATAAACGGCCCTGGTGGTTCGCCAAATATCAACGCCGTTGGTAAAGTCAGTTGTTACATAAAAGATGGATTTTTAAATTATTCTCAGTTGGATTCAATTTCAGGATGCTCGGCTGTTTATGTTACAGACCTTGAGGAAAAGGAAAAAAATGAGATTCATATTTATCCGTCACCATTAATTGACGAATTAAAAATTGATGCTTCAGTGGATGGGTTAAAACTCACAATAGTCAATTCTCAAGGTCAAGTCCTTTCCAGACATTTACTTGATTTTAATAACACTATTGATTTAGCGACAATTCAGTCAGGAGTATATTTTTTGAATTTTGAATATGCCGATCAAAGTTCAATTGTGCGAAAAATACTAAAACATTAATTTTTCACTTTTTCTCTCTAGCATCTTTTCTTTTAG
>TARA_R110000737_G_scaffold352273_1_pt1 | contig 25709 bp, 23 predicted proteins | sample TARA_R110000737 | Tara Oceans TARA_R110000737 (sample SAMEA4398027) | marine metagenome | biome: Polar Biome; feature: [SRF] surface water layer (ENVO:00010504); material: water (ENVO:00002006), including particulate matter (ENVO:01000060) such as... | depth 5 m | reverse complement strand
ACTTTAAGGTGTCTTTACAAAAAGAACAACCGGAAACCTAGAACGGTTATACGTACCTCAAAACTTAGAATATAATTTAAACTCCTACCTAACAACACCTTAGAGATAGATGGCTTTAATTTGTAAAGTATTAAGTAATGTTTATTAGTTATTACAGTAGATTCTTTACAATAAATATTAAAAAGGCTCACCACCATTTTCAAAAGATTGATTATGATGTCTAGTTATAAAGCTAAGTACCCCCGGTGAATTTAATAAACCATATAGGAAGATAGAATCCCAATTATTTAAGGTCCCTGATCTAATGTCATACCACCTTAAATCTTGCTTTATAAACTCTTCTACTTCTAATTCAGTCAAAGTTTCTTTTTCAAAAAGACCTCTTATTGCGACCCCTGGTTGAGTCATTAATTTGCACCATAAGGTACGAGATAGGTACTTTTCAAGCCCAGAGCGTTTGACTATATTTTCTACATGGTACTTGATTGAGTTGATATCTATGTGATCTGGTTGCAGATACACTATTTCAACTTTTATCCAACGAAAATTATTAGTAGAAGTAATCCGACATGAAAGCTGTCTAGTTTCAAAAGCGTCATCGAAATACGGATGTAGGACTCGTGCATTCGTTATTCGACTTCCTGTTAAAGCAGTACCTCGCCTGATATTACACCTACATGCTGGCACTAGGTTTTTTGAAAAAATGGCCCATTCTGGGTGAGTTGATTTTGGTAAAATATGATCTAATGACCAAGGAAATCTCCCACCACACATCGAACAGGTATCATCAAGAGTATTTCTCATGTTTTTTATGAATTTTAATTCATTATCCTGCCTATTATCGTAGCTATATATGAGAGCATCTTTTAGTTCATCTGAAATGTTTTCAGGGATTATGTTCCAAGCATTTCCTTGTTCACGTATATAACTTCTATATTGAATTTTTATTGAATCTGCGCTCATTCTCAAACAAGGATTAATAGCTGTAAGATTATCATTGCTTGTTAGCCTTGATAAGTGTCTCTCATCATTCTGCACCGGCGAGGGTAGTTTTTTCATTCTAACTATCCATCCTCGACTGCAAATCCATGAGTGCTGATAGAGACAATTCTTTATTCAATGTTTCCTCTACATGTTCAAACGTTAAATGCTTAACATTTTCATATATTTTATCTGTTAATTTACTATCAATATCCTCTTCAAAAATAAATTGAGAAATTGAATCAATATCAGCTCCAAAAGTACGTAATCTAGGAGGGGAAATTTGTATATTGTCATCTTTATCCACTCTAAAAATATGTACTTGTTCCCTCGATACCTCTCGAACAAAATATGCCGAATGAGTGGCGATTAATGCTTGAGAACCTGTAGCCTCAAGTAAACTATCAAGCATACCAACGAAGTCAGTAATCATATTAGGATGAAGATGTGTTTCAGGTTCATCCATTAGGACAAATGAACCATTTTCAATATACAAGCTACACTGTAAAGCAAATTTGAAAAAAGTTAATTGCCCACTACTTAAGGGGTGAAGTTTATTATCTACATAAAATTTAGGCTCTGCATTTCGATCAAACTTATCAATAAACTCCATAGAGGACGGACTATCATCCAAAGCCCCAAACTTACTAATCACTTCTACATCGTTAGATTTAGTTTCAAAAACAATATCTTTTACTGGTAAACTCGTGAAAATAGCATCCCAAAAAAAATCCCATCTACTTTTCTCTTTAACTGAATCCCTATTTCTTCCCAATTGAATTAACGTTTCTGCAATCCCTCGTGACAACTTAGATTTAGTACTTCGTGTGAAGTTTAGGCGACGATAAAACAGTTTTTGCTGTTTAACTCGTTCTCCAGGAAATGTATACCTTGTTTCACCGGGAGTACCTATTGCGATCATTCTATTAATCATAGGCCTATCTAAGCTTTGATCTGTATCTTGCAAAAGACCTTCCTCATCAGTCATTCTTAATGCTAACCGACAAAATTTTGTAAGTGCCTGACTTTTGCCAACTCCATTTTTCCCTATTAATATATTAATACGTTTTGGAATTAAACTGTCTGATTCATAACATAAATTAATTTCGTGTTCGTTATTAAAGCCATCCAATTTGAACTTTAGTAATAAATTTTTAGATACTCCTGAGATATCCTCATCTTCTAAACCTGACAATAAGTTTTCTGCGTTATGGAATGCAAAAAATGATTCGGATTTTCGCATAAATTTTTGTTTAAAAACTTTGCTACTTAATGCTTCTTCAAACCAGTTTGATTGTGATAGCTTATAGTAAACCAAGTCATTGATAGACAAGAAAAATAACTCCGCGAATTCAATACCACTTTTCCTTATAATGTTTCGGTAATCTTGCATGCTAGGTAGTAGAGTAAAAAAACGGGTTCTCTTGGTTTTATCTTTTTCATATAGCCCATCAAACAGTAATCGATCATTTTCAATTGCATACTTTTTAGATTCGGGTTCAATATCTAACGCAGGTAATAAACCTAACATTAAAAAACCATCAAAAAATAAATCAGTGAATGCAGCGCTATCGGGAAAGCATGCTACAAAGCGGTATAGACTATCGTCTGATTTTTCAAAACTATCTATATCTATTACTATTTGACCTGGTTCAGGCACTAAATTATGCCCTCCAAACAGTACTTCTAACTTTTTACTTTCCATTGAACATTCTCTTTATTAACGATTAACTTGGTTACTCATAAAAAAATTCTGAAGCCCAATTAAAGGTACTCCAAAATGACTAGCAGTTTAGATTTTTTAATACATCACTTATACAGTCCATCTAACCCAGGCAACGATAAAAATTGTGATGGATTTCCTGTTTTCACTTTGTATTCACCATTCAATCGGTTAAGACTAGTAACCAATACACAGTACTTTTTAGCTCGAGTTATTCCTACATAATGTAAGTTTAGTTCTTGGTCCCAATCATCGTAAATAACATCCCAATTACCTTGAACAAATTTTCTTTTAGGATGAATCCAGTCGTAAAGATCAAGGTGGTATACTACATCAAACTCTAAACCTTTTGATTTATGCAAAGTCATTACTTGAACTTCATTCTCATCTATTGGCTTATAATGTTTTAGTAATTTGGAATCTAAACATATTGCGTTAATTAACTCTTTGTCTGACTCATTGATAACTACTCCCAATATTTTTTCAGATATATCAATGATGGTGCTTGATAGCTCATCCTGAACTTTTCCCGCTACAGAATTTATTAACTTACGAATTGAGGCTAACTTCTTGTTGTGTATTGCAGTAAGCCTTTCTAAATATTCAATAACATCATTTAATCGATGATTTTCGATGAACCGAAACCTTAAAATGTGTGAAAATAAGTTACAAATCGTTGTATTTCTTATTGCCAAAGGATCTTCATCAAATATTCTGAATGGTACATTTAAACCATTAGCTAAAAATTCAAGGGATAGGTTATTCCGAACTAAAATTCCAATTTCAGAATATGACTTCGCACAGTCACTTTGAATAGCAAGATTAATTGACTCATTAATTTTATTCACTACATCGACTTGAGTGCCACTATAGCTTCGTCTATAAACCCTAATTTCATCTGTGGGTAATAAATCACAGACAGAATCAAAAATTCTATTTGAGTAATTAATAATTGAAGGGTGACAGCGGTGATTAATATTTACAGTATGATGCTCAAAAATATGAGTTGTGTTTATTAACTGGTTAATGAATTTAGGATCACTACCTCGCCAAGCATATATAGATTGTTGAATATCGCCAACAGCAACACCAACAAGCCCCATTTCTAATAATTTAAGAAATAGCGCATGCTGTGATTCAGAGGAGTCTTGATATTCATCTATGTAAACCGAGGTATATTTTGCGGTTATATACTTCTGACAAGCATCTGATTTATTTAAAATATAGTTAGCAATAACACCAAGTAATTCAAGTAAAATAAAGCCATGGTCAAATAATATTTTTATATCAGCTTCAAAAGCATCAAATAAAGTTGAACATACATCCCCCTCATAGTGAGGAATTACAGTTAGCATAGCCTTAACGTCTTGAGGTATATCTTGAAATTTAATACATTCTAATGGATGTTTTTTCTTATCAATCACTCTAGCGAAAAAAGGATATATAACCTCGCTTAAACAAAAATGATCAATTGTTCCAAAAAAACTAGCCTTAGTGTCACAAGCATTTTTCTTGCAACGAGTTTTCAACTCCTTACTAGCTTTTATTGTAAATGTAACGCCGATGATTCCACGATAGGAAGGGAGATCTATTACTTCAGCCCGAATCTTTTCAGCAACCACCGTAGTTTTACCACTTCCAGGACAGGCGGTAATAACCATGTTGGAATTAGAGTTTATAGCTGCTTGTTGATCTGAGGTAAATTCAAAATCACTCATTCTAAGCTTCCACCATCGCTTTTGCACAATGTAATGGCTTAGCTAATTCACCTGTACTTATACCTGACAGAGCAGCTTTGTTTTTAGATAAGAAATCCCTCATTCGGATGGCTTTCTTTCCTTGTAAGTATTTTACTGCATCGGCAATATTAACTTTACCGGAGAAAGCTAATAGCTCAGCTCCAAGCTCTAGCGATAGATCATTTTCAAGATCAATTTTAGAAATGAACATGCCATTAGGATTAATTAGATTTGAAGTGTTATTCCATACGCCATTAGCAACTAATTGCTGCGAATTAGTTGCAGCAGGGGAATCAGGTAAATTCGGAAACCCCATTAAAGATAAACACCTGTTCATCCCAACAGCCCTTTTATTAGTGCTCCCTTTAATACCTGAGACATCATTGTCAGTCCTTAATACCCAAGGGATCTCCATGGCATTCAAAATTTCGCAATAGACTTTAAATTGAATACCATCAACACAAAGAATAGAGATATTGTAATAATCTAAATCAATATTTAGTCGAGTAGCTAACTCCTCGTAAAATAGTTTTTCTGATGGTCCTTCAACCAAAAATACGCAGCTTGCGAAAAAAGCTTCGGCTGGAAGAATACTCATCCTATAACCTAAACTATCCCATGCATCTGAAATACATGGCGAACAACCGTCATTAGCCGCTTTGCTGCCTTCTGTATTAGAGAGTATTCTTATTATAGAATCCGGCTTGTATCTCTCGGTGATTTGAGGAGAATGACTTGTTATGATGGTCTGCCCAGGTAACTCTTTTATTAAATAATCTGCTAATTTACGCTGCTGATGAGGGTGTAAATGTGCTTCTGGTTCTTCAACACAATAAAATGTTACTTCATGGTCGGGATCAAATTCTTTGAGACTTTTCGCCTTCCATAATGCTAGTAATATTTGATTGTTTCGACCATCACCACCTAGCATTAATTTTGAACCAGAGGTAGAAGCTCCTAGTTCTAAATTTTCGATGAATTGGCTAACTTTTATTGCCCCTGTATCTAAATGAACACTATAGTCACCATAGGTATGAGACAGTTTCTTTAACTCATCATTAACTACTGAGGTTGCCTCTTGAACATAATTGAGCTTTGAAATTTTTTCATTAATTTCATTGAGTTTAAAGGATATATTTATAGTCTCAATTCTATCATTTGCTAATGCGGAACTATCGAGATTTTCTTGCGAGTATTTAAGTAATTGTTTTTTTTCAAACTGTATGAACTTTTGAAGATCTCTTCTTGATTTTACGTAACGTAAATTTAAACGTTTTAAATAAAACCTTGATTGTATTTCCTCTAATTCATCATCGGCACAACCTATGAATATTCGGTTATCTAAAGTTGCTTTATCTGCGACAAGTGAAATGACACATTTACCGTCGTCACTTACATGACCCTTTAAAATAGAAAGTACCGCATCTTCAGTCACTTCTGAGAAATATATTTTAATCGAAAAGGAATCAGCTTGATTACCATCATTTTTGATATGAAAATCAGAAATATCTGGCTCAATGTCCCTATCAGATAAAGATTTATCTAGCAGTAACCGAATACTGTAAAGTAGATTAGTTTTACCAACATCATTCCCACCGATAATTAATGTCTTATCATTAAACTTTATTGTTGAATGCTGAAAGTTCCTAAACCCTTCAATTTTTACCATTTCAATTTTCAATCTATACTTCCTTTTTTATTATTTCCTTCAACTCTTTAATGGTAAGAGTTGTGCTCCCTCTGTGTAGTATTGATTGAGAGTATGCATACTCCGTCATATACAGGGCAATAGCTGTCACATACTATTTCTTATTCATACAAATACTTCTGAAACCCAATAAACGTGTCTCGTATTGCTGCAGGTGAACCAAACTCTGCGGCGGCGTCGCTTATGGTGTTGTATTTAAGTTCGACTAAGCTGCGCATTTTTTTGGCTGCTAGTTCTTGTACGCCATCTTCTATGTATTTATCTAATATGAATTCAATAAACTCGATTTGTTTGTTGGTGAATTCACTTGATATGCCCGGCTTTGCTGTTTCAACGCGTTCTTTACGCGTGTGTGTTTCTCTGGCGTAGGCTACAAAGGCTAATAGGTCGTATACGTCGCTGTCTTTGGCGTCGATGATGTCTTTCATGCTATCGAGCTTTTCATCGTCGTAACCAGCTTCTTGTAAGTCAGCTAAGAGCTTTTCACGGGTGCTTGGGGTGCTCCATATTTGGCGTAGCTCGTCTTCGTTACCAAAAAAGCGTGGTAATTCACCGAATAACTGCTCTACAAACTGGTGAGCGGTGAGCATGTCGCCGTCTGGCCCCATAAACAATACGCTTTTCATGTGTTGAATTTGGCGTACTTTGCCATCTTTAAGGGTGATGAATATTTTCTCTGGTCTGTCAGGTTTGTCTTCACCACCGTCATCACAGCTACAGGGTCTATCACCGCAGTTATTACAAGGTTCATCAAGGCACTGGCAAGGAGATTGGTTGCATTCGCTACACGGTTCGTCTGGCGTATCGTCTTTGCAATTACATGGATTAAAGCCGCATTCTTCACAAACACAAGAGCAAGGAATAGCATTACAAATATCACAAGGTTCTTGGTCTGGCTTGCCTTCAGGCGGTAGTGGTTCACCATCCCACTCAGGATCTGAAAAGTTATGATGCGCTTTTACAAAGTCGTACACGGTAAAGAATGACTTACCGTCGTACATGCGCGTACCACGGCCAATAATCTGCTTGAACTCGATCATGTTATTACAAGGGCGCATTAATACGATATTACGGACGTTACGGGCGTCTACGCCTGTCGATAACTTGCGTGAGGTCGTTAATATAGTAGGAATGGTTTTTTCGTTATCGCAGAATGTGCGTAGGTCGTTTTCACCCACAGCACCATCGTTTGCGGTAATACGTACACAATACGTTGGATTAGTTGTCCACCCCTTTTTAACGGCGTATTGATTAATATAATCGCGCACTCTGCCTGCGTGTTCTTGGGTGGCACAAAATACGATAGTTTTCTCAGATGGGTTTATATGATCCATCCAATACTGCACACGTTTTTGTTCGCGTTGCGGCATGGTGATGATGCGGTTGAAGTCACCTTCTTTATATACTCGGCCTGCTTCAGGTTCACCTTTAAAGGTTACGGCATCACCTGGCGTATAAATATATTCATCCATGGTGCCGACTATTGGATATACCTTAAATGGTGTTAAAAAGCCGTCATTGATACCTTGTTTTAAGGTGTAGCTATAAACGGGATCGCCAAAGTATTTGTAACTGTCGGCATTATCGGTACGTTTTGGTGTAGCGGTTAAACCTAGTTGTACCGCAGGAGCAAAGTAGTTAAGAATATCGCGCCACGAGCTTTCGTCATTTGCGCCACCACGGTGACATTCGTCAATAATAATAAAGTCGAAGAAGTCTTCTGGGTATTGTCTGAAATTACAATTGCTAGTATCTGCTATAGCCGGTTGCTCAAACTCTTCGTCCTCTAGCTCTTCTGATGCTTCCGCACCATTCGTTTTAGCCGAGTCTGTCATCAAGGTTTGGAAAATTGCCATAAAGATACTGGCGTTTTTAGGTACACCCTTGGCTTTTTTAATTTCACTTGGAGTAATACGTACTACGGCGTCTTCACCAAAAGCACCAAAGTCATTAAAGGCTTGCTTGGTTAATACATTGCGATCAGCTAAAAACAATATGCGTGGACGCTTTTTAGCATTACTTGGGTTCTTTGCCGCTTGTAAACTCCAACGACTCTTAAATAACTTCCATGACAATTGAAAAGCGATACAGGTTTTACCCGTGCCTGTTGCAAGGGTTAGTAGAATACGATCTTTACCTTGCGCTATTGCCTCTAATGCTTGGTTAATGGCATTTTCTTGGTAATAACGAGGTTGCCAGTCGCCTTTACATTCAAAGGGGATTTTTGCAAAACTTTCACGCCAAGTGCTGGTGAATTCAGGCTCGGATTTTCCATCCTCGCCATTAAAAGCAATCGTCCACATCTCTTTAGGGCTTAAATAGCGTTCAACTAATTGCTCGTCGCCCGTTAGCATATCTATTTGGTATATGTCATGGCCGTTGGTGGCATAAGCAAAACGACATTGTAAACGTGTGGCGTAGTCTTTCGCTTGGCGCACGCCTTCGGTGTAACTTAGGCTTTCTCTCTTGGCTTCAACGGCGGCTAGCTTTCGCCCCTGAAATTCTAAAACATAGTCACTACTCAGGCATGAGCCACGTTTACCACCGCCTAAAATTCGGCCTGCGGTAATACTCACTTCGCGGCGAATAATGCTATGTTCAGTGGTTCCCCAGCCGTCTAACGCCAATTTAGGCGAGATTAACTCAGCTCGGGTTTCAGATTCGTTTCTACTCATGACACTTACCTGTGTTATAAATTATTTTTCGGTGATTACTTAGCCTCTGCGGTTAACTCCCCACTAAAGGCTTTTTGTAAGATTGATTTTTTAAGTTCGTCTATAGCGTTTAACTTTCTCGTGTAGATATTTGTTAACTCATTTATTTCTAGCTCAGCTTTTCTAATTAGATCAACGGTATGCTTTTGTTCTTCGAGTGATACAGGTACGGGGAAGCTGAACGTATTGAGTGTATTTACAGGTAATTGAGGCTGAGCTGCACCTGAGACCTTTTCATCTATTTGCTTGCGAACTATCCCTGACCTCATTATCTCAAACAAATATGACGGTAGAATTGTTTCAATATTAGGTCTAAGAATTAACATGCCAGAATTGATACGAATATTATTATATTCAATACTTTCATCAAATAAAGCCAAGTTCCCTATAGTCCCTCTTGTAGTAACAACAACATCATTCCTCTCAAGCTTACCTTTTCTCAACAAGCTATCACGACTTTCATCAATAAACATTGTTTGATCAAATAGAAAGCCATCAGGTCTTACATTTTTGGTGCTTAAGAAAAGGCAGTGACCTTCTGATTGGAATTCAGATTTTTTCGGATAATTCTTCCCTCTATCCCCATCGATCATCGATAGCATTGACTTGTCAGACATTGAACGAATAGTGCAGTTTTCTCCTAGTTGATTGAAGACTAGTTGTAGGTAGCTATCGAATAACTCGCGGGCATTTTTTAGGTTTTGTTCGGTTTTGGCACGGGTTTGTTCTAAATCGGCAAACACGGTATCGAGCAGTGACACAATGCGCTTTTGTTCTGGGATTGGAGGAATTGGTACTTTGAATGCCCTCATAGTTTTGAGAGAAACATTCTTAATTGTTGCGCCTGTGGCCTCCCGATGAACATAATCCAAAAAATATTGACTAGAAATTATATATTTAATGTATTTTTTATCTACTGTATCCAATAAGTTAAAGTAGCAAGCACTTTTCCCTAGCATGACCTTTTCATTATTATAAAAAGCGACATTACCCAGTGTGCCGTTAATCGATACTAACACCGTTCTATCGGTTAAGTTTTTCTTATATTTTGTATATTCATCAACAGATACCCGTTTGGTATTATCTTTAAATATGATCTTTCCATTAACGAGGTTATTTCCGTTTACAAAGTAATACTCCCCATCATCCGTATATTTTGGAGTACCATGAAGCCCATCTCCTAAGAGTGTTGTTAATTCTGATAGTGTCTTTACTTCCCAGTTTTTTTTCATTTCACTAATCATCATATTAACTCGGCTATTTTCTTTAAAATCACAGAACTCTCTTTATCAAGGGCTATTATGTCTTCAATAATGACCTTAGGTTCACGCAGTGGTGCAGCTTCTTCAACATTCGGATTTTTAACCGATAAATCATAAGTAGTTTGCTCTAAGTCACTGATTGGTAATGACCATGATTTATCAGAATTAGTAAAGTTTTTTTGAAGGTCAACAAACTCTTTTAAATCGTTGTCGTTTAGTGGGTTGGTTTTACCCATATTACGACCAACGTTTAGCTCGTAAAACCATGTATTTAATGTGGGTTCGCCTTTGGTAAAGAATAACACCACGGTTTTTACACCCGCGCCTAAAAAGGTACCGCCTGGGCAATCTAGTACGGTATGTAAATTACAGTTTTCCAGTAGCTCTTTACGTAGTTTAATCGCAGCATTGTCGGTGTTACTTAAAAAAGTGTTTTTAATCACAATCGCCGCACGACCACCGGGTTTAAGCATTTTGATAAAATGCTGTAAAAACAAAAACGCAGTTTCACCTGTTTGTATTGGGAAGTTCTCTTGAACCTCTTTACGCTCTTTACCGCCAAATGGCGGGTTAGCCAGTATGATGCTGTGCTGGTTACTTGGCTGAATGTCTTGCAAGTTTTCAGATAAGGTATTGGTGTGTAATACGTTAGGCGCTTCGATACCATGCAATATCATGTTCATGATGGCGATAACATAAGCGAGTGATTTTTTCTCTTTGGCGTAAAAAGTGTCATTTTGCAGTATGTCTAAATCACTAGTGCTTAGCTTCGTTTTATCGCGACCACCTTGGCGAAGGTAATCAAAGGCTTCACATAAAAAACCTGCTGAGCCTGCTGCACCGTCATAAATAGTTTCACCTATTTTTGGTTGCACTACGTCGATCATCGCGCGGATTAATGGGCGCGGAGTGTAGTATTCACCACCGTTACGACCTGCGTTACCCATGTTTTTAATTTTGGCTTCGTATAAGTGGCTTAGTTCGTGTTTTTCTTGCTGTGAGCGAAAACGTAACGAGTCAATTTTTTCCAGTGCGTCACGCAGTGAATAACCACTTTGAATTTTATTTTTAATTTCGCTAAAAATCTCACCAATTTTGTATTCAATGGTATTGGCGTTATCTGCACGTTGCTTAAAGCCTTTTAAGTACGGGAATAATTGTCCGTCAACAAAATCCATCAAGTCATCACCCGTTAAGGCGTTGTTATGATCAAAGTTACCGTCAGTATCTTTTGGCGCAGCCCATTGGCTCCAACGGTATTGCTCATCAATGATGTACTCATAGGTTTCAGCCATCATTTCAGCTTCTTGAGACTTGGTAAACTCAAGGTCATCGAGGTACTTTAAGAATAACATCCATGATGATTGTTCGGTGTAATCTAGCTCGGAGGAGCAACCTGCGTCTTTGTGGAAAATATCGTCGACGTTTTTAAATACTTGTTCAAACATGTTGGTAAAAGTCCTTGTTAGCTATTGAGCGAAAGCAAAGAAAGAGAAGGCTATGATATTTTAATATCTGAAAGCGACTCGATAGCTTGTTGTTTTGATCATTGATTAAATTGTGTTTCTACTTCTTCTGGCACCGGAAAAATCTCACTAATATCGCATTGAAGGAGGTGAATGATTTCATAAATTCTTTCGCATGAAACAGGTACTGTCCCTCTTTCAATCCGGCTCAGGTAACTTGCCTCTATTCCTAAGTTATTAGCAACTTCGGCTTGTGTTATGGAACGCTTAGTTCGAGCAATTTTGATATTCATGCCAATTAATTTTTGTACGGGCTGCATTCAAAATTTCCACAGAGAAAAGAATAAATCTTCCCATATTGCAGTGAACCAACCCATGACATATAATGAAACTAATATACATATATATCAATAAAATTACTTTTTTATCAAATAATTAACCTTTGTAGCAATAATAAAATATGAAACTAGACCCTTTTGTCGCTCAAATTATTGTCGCGAAAAATTTTGATCACTTCACAACGAGCGATGTCCGGTCAGTTTATCTAGCATTAAAAAATGACTCTTCTTTAGATCCTTCGACTGTTCGACGAAAGATCTATGCTGAGCTTTTAAAGTTGGTAAAAAAGAGTTGGCTTAAAATAGCGACATCGAAAAAGAAGGGTCTAACTAGCTTTAATAAAACAAAATATTTTGACGTTAAAGCAATAACATTAATAGCTAAATGTGAATCAACAAACTCACTCAAGACGCATGATGACAAGCAAGGACAATTGCTTGGCAAGTTGAATATCTATAAAGCTGAACTGCTGTTGAATATAGGAGAGTCTGAAGCATACAAAGAGCTTTATTCAGAGTTCCCTGAGTTAGTTGATGAAATACAACCGAAATTCAATAAAGCTAGAGATAACAACACGAAGATACTAGGGAAGATTAGAGCTATTGAAGGCTTAATTGAACAAGATAAAGCATTAGAGAAAATATGAAATTAAGACAATGGCAAGTTAGCTGTATAAATAAAGCTTTGAAGCAATACTCGAATGGCAATAGCCACTTTTTAGCCTTAGCAACACCAGGCGCAGGTAAAACCTTGATGGCATCTGAATTGGCCGATCAGTTATTAAAAAAAAATCTAATTGATTTAGTTATTTGTTTTTCACCTTCCTCGATTGTTTCTCAAGATTTCAGTCAAAGTTTGCAGTTGAGAATTAATGAACGATTCGATGGTTTACTTGGGGCTAAAGGACATTCTCTTACCTACCAAAATTTACAGTATCTCGATAAGAGCTTTTGGCAGTTATTCAATAGGTATCGAGTATTCGTGATCTTTGATGAGATCCACCATTGTGCTGGCTCTACTATTGATAATGCGAACGCATGGGGCGAGCAAATAATATTAAACATTCAAAATAAAGCTAAATATACTTTGGCGTTAACAGGAACACCTTGGCGCTCTGATGCTGCTCCTATCGTTCTTTCAACTTATATGCATCCTAGCAACAAAATATCATGTGATTACGTTTATGGGCTTGCTGAGGCTATTCAGGATAATGTTTGTCGTATACCGCAGATAATTGCTGTAGATAACAATAATATTTCTGTTATAGATGACGATGAGACTAAAACGTTTACTAGCTTTAAGTGTTTATTATCGCAATCAATCATTCCGTATAAGGAAATTATTGAGAATGAGAAGGTAATTAAATACGTAATTTCGTCTGCACAGAAAAAACTAAATAAAATTAGGACTAAAAATTCTGATGCCGCCGGATTAATTGTTGCTTCTTCTGTTGAGCATGCAAGACAGATTTCAACGTTAATGAAAGCCTGTTTTAACGAAGATGCCGTTGTTGTTACTTACAGAGAAAATGAGCCAACCAATATTATTCAACAGTTTAGACATGCAAAAACTAAATGGATAATTTCCGTAGGCATGATCAGTGAGGGAACTAATATCCCCCGATTACAGATTTGTTGTCACCTGACCAATATCAAAACAGAAATGCATTTTCGACAGATTTTAGGTCGAATACTTAGAATGACTGGTTCAATGAATCAAGAAGCTTTTATGTATATGCCTGCTGAGCCTAAGTTGTTGGAATTCGCATATCGAGTGAAAGAAGATGTGCCGTTTGAGGCTGATGTTGTTAAGTTTGAGAAGATGGAAGCTAATGTTGAAAATGATTTTGATGGTGAAGTTTCAGGCACTGTTATATTCGACAAGGCAAACAAAGTTAGCTCTAAAGCAGAACTCGAACTTGGTGGATTTGATACTGTTGTTGATCATCAAGCATTTGAAGAAACTAGTGATATTATTGAAGAACATTTTTTAACAAGCTCTTATGAAAAAGTCGTTAATATTTTTGGTCGATTTCAACAAGAGTCTATCGCTTTGGGGCTGAGTGAATTACGATGATTAAAGACTTATACCAATTAGCTAAACATTAAAGGTGGTGATGTTATGACTCAAGAAGAACAGAAACAATTTGTTTTAAGCTTCATTTTAGATTGGGCTGGTTCAAAAGAGGCCGCGCTTCAATGGTACGAATCAGAAATCATTCCCGCACTTAATAAAACCGCCGAAGAAGTTATTGATAATGGCGGTTTTGAAGCGATAAAAGAATATTTAGAACATATTGGACAAGGTGGTTTTGCCTAGTTGATATTATCTTGGGAGCATCTACTAAGCCAAATTAGACAAAGCTATGAGCCGAGTATCATAACTAAATAGACTGCTCAGCTCATTGTCACAAATATTGAATATAGTTAAAGTCTACAACTAATTATCTGCCTGAATAATTTTCAATTCATTGCTTTGTATTGAACTATAAAAACTCTCCAAATAAAGGTTTGCTGAACTATAATGAACTAACAAATTATCCCTTAAAATTGCTCTCATAGAGTGGGGCAACAAATTTACATTCAAAATATCTCCAACGTCCTTAAAAGCTTTATTTACTGCATGACTCGATATAGGCTTGGGTAAATTAGATTTTATAACTCGGCTTTTATGATATTGAAAAATAAATTCATCCTGCGGGTTATCTTTGCTTATATTCAGAATTATTTCTTTAGCTGCAGGTGTAAGGTAATAATTAAGATTTCTTGTTTGATGAGCTCTTGTACGCATTACTTGTATTAAATCCCCATGAATATCTGAAAATTTCATGCGTAGCAACTCATTGGTACGACAACCTATATTTACCCCCAAGAGCCAAACGTTTTTCATTTGCGCTCCACAATGTGTCAATAGTAAACCTTCAACTTCCTGAACTTCTTCTGAAGTTATAGGTATGTAAAGTGCCTTATTCATTTTTATTCCTCATTTAGTCAAATTTATTAAGTTAAATAGCAACCTTCTTCATATTCTAATTAGGGTATTAAACTTTCATTTAGCTATCTAATTTGCAGCTAAAGATCATGCAAAACTCGATATGTTGCTTCAAGATCACTAACAGAAACACCTATCTCTTCTGCAAATTTCTCTCTATTTTTACCAAGTAGTTTTCTTGAATAATAAAGAGCTTCATATGAATTTTGACACTCTGATAAATGAAACTCTTTAGCTTCGTAATATTCATCAGACACATTCTTCACTTCAAGAAAGATATTCAGTACTTTTTGTGCGATATGATTTAATTTCGTAGTCATTGTCATCTCCATTAAGAGTTATCATTTATTTTGTGTTTTTTGCTGGCATAGCTCTGTTAAGTTGTTCAACAGTCAGTCCATTTGCATAAGCGTTGTATTGCCACACGGAAAACTGAGCAAGTAAAGATTCTTGCTCGTTCTCCAATCGAGTATTTTGGTTTTCTAATTTCTCGATACATTTGGCGGCAATACTAAGTGAAGCTGGTAATTTCGGTTTTATTTGACCTGATTTGAATGCTTTTTTTTTGTCTTTATACGCTTTTTTTATCCGCGTAGGTTTCTGGATGGTAGGTCTTGTTGGTGCTATTTTGAATCTTTTAAAAGCCAATTTACGCAAGTTATCCCAAGTAAGTTTGCTATTATTATCCCAACCATCCAGCAGTGACACGATATTACGAATATCTATATCTGTAAGATGTTTCGCCATCAGTTATACCTTCTATTTCGTTTATAATTTGCCAGTGCTCTAGGTTTTTTGGTTGATATGGAAGATTGTTCTTTTTTATGTTTCTCTATTTTAGGCAACCTTTTTTTATGGTTTTTATCCATCACTTGATCAAGGTGGGATACACTTGTCATAGATAATTTCACCACTGAACCATCTGGCACGTTTTCATCACTTAGTATTTCAATTAATTCTTCACACCTTCGTATTGTAATAAGGCGCTTCTGATAATGCCGATCAGCATTAAGTAAACCGTCTTCTACTGCATTTTTATCACCCTCAATGAGCATCTTTTCACGTTCAAGCCGTTTATTGAGTCTTGCCAGTTTTACTTCATCACCTTTAACGCACATTTGTTCTTCACAATTGATGCAGTCCCTATGTTTCGAGCATGGCGACATGATGTAATCATGAACACAAGCACCAAATTCCGTCACGTGGGCCGTCTGAACAGAACGGGAATTGATCTCTTGCAACGTTTCCGGTGTACTAATTTCAAATTCTCTCAATCCCAAATCATTAGCGCTGTTTTTATGATGCTGGATTAGCGCAGCCGTTTCTTTATATTGTTGCGGGGTCTTATGATTATATACACGATTATGTTTCTCATCGGCTCGAGCAGCCCACTTACTTAAGACTTGGTCTTGCATACCATTAACTTTGCCGATGGTAGACAGCATGTGGCGTAATTGATGTGAGGACAATGAATAACTAGAGGGATAGTTATGACGTTCAAATACCGATCTGATCTTTGCCAATTCACCTTTTTTATGCCTTTTCTTCGTTATAGCTAAATCTTCATTCAAGGTATTAATGTCTGGCATCCAAAGCTCAGTCACAATCGTTTTCTTTTTAGTATCTAATTCATTGGCATGTAAGCAAAACAACGCTTGAGACCATTTAACTTTTACATCCTCTCCTTTTTCATATGGCACATAAGGAAACCCCTTTGGTAAACGTTCTATTAATTTAGGGATCAAGTCATGCAAGCAATATTTCTTATCATTAGCTTTCCATCCTTTCTCAAAAACACCTCTTTTCTTCAAAAAAGCTCTTGCATTGTCTACATAAGATTTACTTTCTAATTCGCCTTCGGAGCTTTTAGCATAGCCCATAGCATTAGCTGTTTGAACTAAGGTCAACAGCGTGTAGTCGGATACTACGTCTGGACAGTTTTCATGACGCGGAAATAAAGGCGTTTTTCCAGAATCTACCGCCTCAACTACCTGCTCCATTTTTTCAGCCCATACACGAGCGGTTTTACTCATGGCATTTATCCTTGCTACCGCTTTCTCAGCAACTGGCACCATAACATCAGGTATCCATTCCACTTCATGACCATAACCCTTGCCTGAATACCAGTTAAAGCCCACTGCTGGGTTTCCCTTTGTGTCTTTATCGTAGTGCAAACAATCCGTTTTTAGGTAAAAGAGTTCACTTCCTCTGGCAGGAGCACAGAGTAGTATAGGCATGCCTGAGGTTGTAAAAATATCTCGCTCGCACAAGCTGCTTTCACCAAGATTGAATATCTCAGAGAGGGCCATTAAAGCATCTTCATCCGGTAATTTTTTTTCCCGATTAGCTTTACCCTCTTCTCCAACTTTATCAACTACATCTGGAGCACGTTTAATAGGATTTATCCAAGTGAACTTGGGAATTATGTGTTTTTTGACGAGGAATTTTTGAAGCTTCTCTAGATGGCTCCCACCATGATATGCAGAACCTTTAAGAGCCTCTCTAACAAGTTGAGCTGCATTATCCAGTACCGCTGAATTTATTTGCGTAATCTCAACCGTACCGTGGCTTTTCATCATTGCAGCTTCAAGGCCACGTAATGCCTTTATTTCATTTGGATTTTTTGTCGTATTTTGTGTTTGACTATATGTCAGATATGCTTTGGAAAAAGGCATGATTGACTGGTCGAGTTGATTAATTTTATCCCTATTCCTTGATGACACACCGAACTTTATAAAATTAGCTGACCTCTTCCAATAAGCAGTTTTGTATTCCATCTCCTCATTTAAAGGTGGAAGCTTTTGTGAAAATTCAATAAAGTCTTTTAGATTTTGTTCGGCATCTATTTCGGATTTAGGCCTAAAAATTATCAAATCAGACATTGCTCTATTCCTTATCCCTGTTTAACTCATCGCACTGCTTCATCACTTGTGTCACGGCAATGATTGCTCTGTCATTGATAGCAGCAATTGCTAAGTCGCCCGTTTCTTTACTGATGCGGTCACGTTCTTCTACTAAATCCCTCAATATCAGATGATGAGGTGCGTCCTGCCAAGGCATAAATTTTTTGCATAAATAACAAGCTATTGGGGCATAATCATGACAAAAGGCACTTGTACCGCATGAACCAATATTATCTTGACTTTCATCGGTGCGAATACGACTAGCTTCTGCAAATTTCTCCTGTGCTTCTGTCTCACCTTTAACGATCTTTCCTTGAAAAGCATTAGCATACTTCAACAATGGCGCGTTCATTATCGTTGATATTGTCGCGGCATGATCTGGATGGTTTTGAACATAAACACCTGCGTGCTGGGTATCTGTATGATCAAGCAATGTAGCAATGGTAAGCACTCCGGCATTTTCTCTTGCTGCCCTCGTTCCTAATGTATAGCGGAATCTATATGGGTTTGCTTTTATACGATTACCCGTTCTCTCAGAAGTGATTTTTAAGGAGTCGATAACAGTTGTTAATTTATCTCTAAGTACCCTAATCTTAATATGAACTACATCCATTTTAAGCCAGTTAACCACTTCATCTGACGGTAAACCTTTCAGAAGCGCCAAATCGTTGTAATCAGGAAAAAATGGTAACAAAGCTATCTCATCATCACTGAGCGGCCGGCCCATTACCTTAATCGCTTTATTTACAACTTTTTTTAGATGTTTTTCAAGTACCTGTCCTGTGCTCTCAGTGATAGCATAGTCGGTGAATGCAGCTCGAAACCCTCCTCCGCGCACCTTGGCTCTGGGGATGTTTAAAATATAAGTGGGTGTACCTAAGATTTTTATATCGACCCGAAGATCGCCAATTTTTAGTGAAGTAAGCTGAATAGGACGGCGACCCGTTGCTGCGAATAACTGCGCAATTGAATAATCCTCATTATTCAGCTTATCTTCTGCATAGTCGTTATCCAGACCATTTAAAATCGCTTCAAACTCAATATCGCTAAATGGTCCATCTTCAGGACAAAGAGATAACACCGGTATCCCTCTTTCGCCACCGGAGAGTCGCCAACCATTGATAAGCTCTAGACATTCCTCGTTGAGAGCATCATTGCCAAGGGAGTACAACTGTTTTAGATATGTTCTTAATGTAGCTAAACGCTTTTCATTTTTTTTTCCAAGGTGTGACTTAAATGCTAATAACCCAAACTCTGTAAATTCTGTTTCGCCTGTTGCCAAATACGCTTTTAGCTCTCTCTGTATGCCATCTACATACCCTGCGGATTTTTGCTCCGCATAATATGTAAGTGTGCTCCGAATATCCTCTTGGATTGAGGAAGAATAAGAACTAATAAAAGCTATATTTATCACATTATTTTTATTTAGAACCCACCTATCAACTTCCGTGTCGAACTCATATCCATTAAAAGACATGCTTTTGGTAACTTTCCCAGTAGAGGACTCTAACCTTTCTATCAAGTTATTCATTTATCTAAACCCTACAAATCAATGTCTTCGTCATACTGACCAACAATGCTATTTATCCTGCCTCGTTTTTTTTCTTGCAACTTCAAAGCAAAGCGTAAACTTTTTTTATGTTGGTATCGTTTAGTGTAGTTTTTTGCTGTTCCTGAATTTTCTTTCCATCCCATGAGATAGCTACGAGTGTCTTCTGCTTCTTCTTCGGTAATTTCTCCTGCATCAATAGCGGCTTCAATATCTTCACTAAACTCATCATTCCATGTGTGTCTTAGTGGATGTGGGGTTATTTTAAATCCAACCGCTTCACTGAGTGTCTTAAATGCGCCGTTTAATCCCGAAATAGAAAGCGCCTTAGCTGTATTGGCGCCTTTTTGATGACTCAGTATTAGAAACGGGTTTTTCCCTGAACCTTTTACCTTGGAGCGATATTTAATGATATAGTTTTCAATCATTTCAAATACATCCCCTGAAACACTCACATCTCGACCCAGAGTTTTCACTAATGGTGGGGTTTTTCTAACATCATCAGGATCATTAGCATTTCTTCTAATTTTTAGTTCATTAGAGCCACCTTCAATCTCTGTTGCTTTTATAGTTAGTAATTCTCCCTTTCTACATCCCGCATCGTATAGAACATTAACAATCATTTGATTACGGTAGCGGGTAGCTAGGTCAGTCCACGGATTGTCTGTTGCATCAGGGCGAATAATATCTAATATGCGTATCATCTGTGATTCTGTTAGTGACTTAAAAACATTAGGGTCGTTATTTGGTGGTTGTTTCGTTGGCCTAAGTGCTTTAAAAAATGTTTCCATTTGATCTAACTGCTTCAATTTACTCGTAGGAACAAGACTTTTTGCCAGCCAAACAATATAGGGAATAATATTAATTAAGCGATTATAGGTTGTATTTACTTTAACAAGATCAGTGTCGATGGCTACCGTATATCTACTCGATTCAAGTCGTTTAAGATTGGGTTTGAACTCAGTAACATTTTGTGCACCTTTTACCTTTTGTGCTTTCTCAAGTGCTACTTTCTTTTTTTTCGTCCAGTAGCTAACAAGATCCATTTCTGGCTTCGTTAACAATTTTCCCTCAGCAAAACGTTTTTCTAGTTTAATATCCAGATATTCACAAATTTCGTCAAGAAGCCTCAAATCACCTAGACAGGTAGTCATTGTGGTAATAGACCCTCCTGTATTTCTAATGTGAATTGTGACGTAGAGATTTTGATGCATAAACGGAACATTGGTTTGAGCATTGATCAACAACGCATATCGCTCCCCTGACTCAAATGCAAACTGTTGAACTTTATATTTCATTTACTTCACTTCATACACCTAAGATAAGTTTAAATTTATCATTCAACAGGGGGGGGGTGTCAATTAAAAAAACCTAACAACTAGATCGCAACACCATGATTTGCAAAGACTTATTGTGATATAATATGACAAGTTGATATCAGTAAATATCGTTGCTATTTTTGATAATTCATTGAATAACTGAGGGATTAGATTCTTCATTTAGCTTCAAAGCTGAGTTTATTTTTGACTGAAAATTTAATAAAAGAAAGATTAAAAAATATTTTTTAGTTTAACTATTTTTACATGGTTTGTTCATATAACGTACATTATTGCTAATAAATCAATATCAGATTACTGAATTTTTCATGGATAACGTTGGGAGTCAGGTTGTTAAGAAATACCTTTTCCAGCTTAAAATTATTTCAGTAATATACTCGATGTTTGGGAATGTAATATTAACTTGATAATATTATTGCTTTTAAATTTGTTAATGTTAGCTATTATCTTGAATTTAATTGAATTAACCCCATTAAATCATTAATACAAGACCAATTAATCTATTTAGGGAAAGCAGTAATATCATGAAGGAAAAAATAATAGATTGCGTTAAAAAAACACCCGGTATTACAGCAAAAGAAATAGGTAAACTTTTAGGTGTCACTAGAAAAAAAATAAACCAACAAATTCAAAATTTTGAATGTTTACACAAAGACAGTAATACATTCGGTTGGCATTACCAAAGCGAATATCCAATAGTTGCTATTCAGCTCCCCTCAAAGTGGATAAGCTCTTATGCTTTTGAAAAGACACTTAATGCTTCAGAGTATTCAGAGGTAGGTAGCGAAGATATAATTGTTAACTTTGCTAAAGACAGTAAACTCATGATGGATGCAATAGCTCGATTCATTTGTCTTGTTAATCAAGTAGCATTAGCTGGACGGAAAGTCACAATTGACATGACTTTATCTAAAGATTCATTTTCTTATCTAAATAGAGCAGGATTTTATAAAGTTTTACATCCGGATGTAATTATACTGCCTAAAAGACCCAAAATTGATTTGTCCATAAAATATGAAGGTAATACTAATCGTCTAGTTGAATTTAAAAAATTACTACCCGACTTTAAAGATGACTCTATTCCGGAGGAACTATTTAAAAGTTTAAATAACTGGCTAGTTTCTAAGGCATCCATTGAGAAAGATTTTGATCCTATTTTTACTTTTATAGCCGAGATTTTTAATAACGTATATGATCATGTTTTTGACCTAGAACAAACTGAACTACATGGTCTTGCCGCTTGCCAAACCTATAGTAGGAATGAGAATACAATACTCACGCAAATAGTTATTTCTGATTGTGGTCAAGGTATAGCGAATACATTACGTCCTGCATTAATCAAAAATGATCGGCCTGATAAGCTGACGAAACTTACTGATATTAAATTAATTCAAAAAGCATTAACTGTCGGTAAGCTTACTCGACATAATCCAGAAACTGATCCTGACCACGGCTTAGGCTTGTATATTGGGGCAATGAAAGCAAAAATGCTTGATGCAAAAATTACAATACGACAAGAGAATTTTTCAATTCGATTTGCTTGGAAAGGTGAAGAGCTTAAGCTTGAAAGACAATACGATGACCTTAAATCGATACCAGGAACAAATATTTGTTTTGACTTTAACATTGAACAATCTAAACTAATCTGCTTAAATTAAGACAGTGAACCAGAGTAATGGATATCAATATGATAATAAAACTTTTCGATCTAACCAACAGATCTGATGCACATGGAACCAAAGAAGGTAAAGCTGTATATGATAAGTTACTTGAAATTGTTAGTAGTAATTTCAGTGAAAACACCTTCAATATTTCTCTTGATGGCATAGAAAAAACTGATGCGTCTTTTCCGCGAGAAAGTGTTCTTTCAATTGCTAAACAATACAGAGATGAAGGAAAATGGTTCTTCGTTAGTGGAGATATGTCTGCTGATACATTCTTCAACTGGAGTTTAGCGGCAGAATATAAAGACCAGCCTCTTGTATTATGGACAGGTGATAAGTACAGAATATTAGGGAATAACCCTGGAACGAGCTTATCCAGTGTAATTGAAGTCATAATGAAAGATAGTGAAGTAACGGCCGCTAGTCTTGCCGATAAATTAAAGATTAATGTCCCCAACGCCAGTAGTAAGCTAAAAAAGCTTTTCACTAAGGGCTACATCTCTCGTTTTGAACAAGTCGCGGAGTCTGGCGGTATAGAATTCGTTTATAAAGCAATTAAGTGAAATAATTCTGCATAACTGGCTTGACTTGGCCAGAAAAACTCTGTTATATTAAATGTTGTCAGCAGTTATTACTTTAATATCTGGATAACTGGCTTAACTTTTACAGATAAGGGTCGTTAAAATGAATAATAGTAAATTTGAAATATTTAAAAGTGTTGCCAATAGCAACTTCTACTTCCGCCTGAAAGCATCTAATGGAGAAATCATCCTTGGTAGTGAAGGCTATACCACTAAAGCTAATTGTAAAAACGGTATTTCGTCCGTTAAGACTAACTCACCAACTGATTCCAACTATGACCGACTTCCGGCCAACAATGGTCAGTACTATTTCAATTTAAAATCAGCTCACAATGGTCAAGTAATTGGTACGAGTGAAATGTATGTTTCAACCCAAGGCCGTGATAACGGAATTGAATCAGTAAAGCGTAATGCACCGACTGCTGATGTGGTTGATTTAACTGAAGCGGTATATAGCTAGAGCTTGGCTCTAGCTCGTCTTTTACTTCAATCAAAGGTAGTACAAATGAAGAATGTTATAGCGCAAAATGCTTTAGAAATTGAAATTGTCAATAAGTTACTGACTAAAGAAGTACCCACTTATCGCCAAGCATACAGCGATAGGACATCGTGGCTTATGGCTTGTTTTTCAGAACTGGCCTACCTTAGATTTAATCCTTTATTTACGAATAATCAACAAAAAGAGTTGATAACCAAGTATTTAGATGAGTTTGCTGAAAAGACTAAGAAATCTAGTCTGCTGAAGTTACTAGATATTGTAGGTTATGACCATGAAGCAGAAACCGAAAGGTTAATAGCAGAGCTAAACTCTTTAAATGCACAATTGGTAAAGACATTTGATTCTAATGGCACTCAAGCCATTTTGATATCGACGGATAAATTTATCACTCTAGCTTTTCGAGGCACTGAATCGACTAGCATTAAAGACATAAAATCTGATGCTAAAGCAATAACAACTAGGTGCGACAGTGGCGGTAATATACACAGTGGCTTTAAGGAGGCATTTGAAGAAGTAGCTATAGAAATTCAAAGCACGCTTAATCAAGAAGGGTTTGTAAATAAGCCGCTATTTATCACTGGTCACAGTCTAGGTGGGGCATTAGCAACAATTGCAGCTAAAAAGCTAAATCACACTGGCGGTATCGCATCTTGCTATACCTTTGGTTCTCCGAGGGTTGGTGATGAGGACTGGATATCGAATATCAAAACCCCGCTTTACCGTGTTGTTAATGCCGCAGACTGTGTAACTATGATGCCGCCTAGTTCAGATACGATTTCATTTGTAAGTTGGTTATTAGGTTTTATTCCCCAAGTTGGTAAAAGTATAAGACGCTTTCTTCTATCTAAGTTTGGTGGTTACTTACACGGCGGTAATATGCGCTACCTAACCAACTGTACAGGTGGTAACTATGATGCTGTGAACCTGCTTTATTCAGTTAGCTTCTTCTATCGGATCAAAATGCTTTACGTTAAGGCTCTGCCATGGAGCAAACCACTGGCTGACCATTCAATAAGCCTTTACCGCAAAAAATTAGCAATAGTTGCAACAAACAGAAACTAAGATGAGGAGTTTAAATATGCGTAATTACTTCATGGTAGTCATTTGCTTAATAGTAATATCTGGCTGTGCCACTATTCCCCCTGAAGCGCCCAGTTTATCAAGTGAATTAGGTAAAAGAATATCTGCATTAGAAAATGCCAACGTCACGTTATTAAACCGCTACTTTGACCAGAAAAGGGTGGAAGTGGATAGGTTTATTCAAGAGGTTTGGCTACCTGAATTTGCCAACGAATTTTTCCAAAAGCCGTTCATGGTTAATGTATGGAATACGATCGTGACTGAAAATGATAAACAACAGCGGTTACAATTTCTAATGAAAACAGGGCCAAAACTACAAGAAGCTGTTAACAAAAAGCGTATTGAATTAATCCAACCTCTTGATGAATTAGAAAGGCGTATTGCGCGTAATATTAAAGCTGAATATGAACAAGCAAGGAGTATCAATAATAGTATTACTAGCTTTTTACTTTCAGCTGCAGAAGTGACCGAGAATAGAGAACGCTACTTGGAAATGGTTGGTGTGACTGATGACAAGCTTTCAACGCTTATCGATAAAACAGACAGTGCGGTATCTGGCTTACTTGCATCAGGTCATAAGGCAGATGAGAAAGTTGACTCTGCGAAGAAGTTTGTAACGAAAATCAAAAACATTAAAGAATCAATTAAATAAGGAGGCTTACATGCCTATTAACTGGGAAGAATTTGACGAAAGTCTAGATCAAGCTATTACTGAATCAGTTGATGCTGTTGATACTAAACTAGCATCGCATATTTCATCTATTACGAGATTAACTGATGATGAAATCAATGAGCTATTTCCTGAGCCAGCTGATCTTAAAAAGTTATCTGAATTATTAAAAATAGTTAAATCAGCTGAAACACGAAATAACAAGGTTAATTCAATAATTAATAACGCAGAAGAATTCAGTGATGTGATTTTTACATTAGTCGATAAATTGGTCTAAGGTATTAATGATTGAATGACTTACTAAAGTTTACAAAAACTCAAGGTACGATATAACCAATATTTATGTATAAAAAAACCCACAAACTTTACACTAAGATTGTGGGTTTTTAAATTATAACTATATGTTCTAATTATGTTTTCAAGAGAAAACTTAACAAAACTGCTCTAGGGTACGTTTTAGAACGGTATATCGTCATCAAAATCAATGGTTGGTTCTTGTGGGT